>Ga0182040_10000040_pt1 | contig 52734 bp, 46 predicted proteins | sample flu12Cox44000176_FD_125973 | JGI IMG/M metagenome (GOLD analysis project Ga0182040, IMG submission 125973) | Lab enrichment of tropical soil microbial communities from Luquillo Experimental Forest, Puerto Rico - flux8day.12C.oxic.44.000.176 | ecosystem: Environmental > Terrestrial > Soil >... | reverse complement strand
CGGCCAGGGTACGCGTGCTTTCGCCATCAACCCATCGGGGCAGATCACAGGATTTTTCAGCGACAATACCGGCCGCTGTCACGGCTACGTACGCGCTCCCAACGGCACCTTTACTCAGATCGATGCTCCGGACGCGGGCACAGGTCCGTTTCCTCAGGGGACCTTCCCCTCAGAAATCACTCCAATGGGCATCAACCCAGGAGGCGCGATCACCGGGTTCTACGTGGACGCGAGCTCAGCGCAACACGGCTTTATCCGCTCGGCTAACGGCGTCATCACCGAGTTCGATCCCACGGGCTCGATACTGACCAACCCCAACGCCATCGATGAGCCGGGCGAGATCACGGGTTTCTATTTTGACGCAAACTTTGTGGGTCACGGCTTTTTGCGCGCTCCCGACGGCACGATCACGTCGTTCGATGCCCCGGGCGCTGACATGACCCCGGGCAGCGGCAACGGCACGTTCGGCGTAGGCCTCACTCCGAACGGGGATGTCGAAGGCGTCTACGTCGACGCAAAAGGTGTGCTTCACGGCTTCATGCGGTCTAACCAGGGCACCTTCAGCACGTTCGATGCTCCGGGCGCCGGCACCGGGGCAGGCCAGGGCACCCTCCCCGAAAGCAACAACACAGTAGGCGAGATCGCGGGAAATTTAATCGACGCAAGCAATGTGAATCACGGCTTCCTGCTCAATTGGCAGGGCAACTTTAGCGTGTTTGACGTTCCGGGCGCGGGGACAGGCGCAGGCCAGGGCACCATCCCGTTGGACGACAACAACTCCGAAGCGATCACCGGAGAGTCTATTGACGGGAGCAATGTGGCACACGGCTTCCTCGTGCAACTCGCACGAAGAGATGATTGAACGTGCACGAGACAGCCTGAAATAGGCATCAGGTCAGAACGCGTCTGCAGAGTAATGCCCTAGGAAATTGGCCTAACGAATCGCTTAACAGCATAGGTTTTCTGTACTGCAAAAACCTCGGAGCCTACGGGGCTCGAACCCGCAACCTCCGCCGTGACAGGGCGGCGCTCTAACCAATTGAGCTAAGGCTCCTCGCGAAGAAGCGAAATTTAGATTCGCCTCTTGGTGGTCGCAAGATCGACAATTCCTCTCATCGCAAATTCTTCGCAACTGCGCCACAACGGCGCTGGTTGAACAATTTGTGCCGCCGCGGCGTCGAAGATTGCGAAGATTTGACGAGAAAGTTATAATCGCAGTCGATTCGGGCATGAACTGGGTTTTACGATGAGCGAAGAGCGCAGCAGAGAATTCGAAAGTTTCGACGAGCCCGCCTCGAACCAGCCACTGCTGGATAAACTCGATCGTGTCATCGCTTCGCTCCCGCCGGGCGATCCGATCCGGCGCGACCTGCTCGACCTTCGCCCACAGATGTTCGATCAATCGCAGATGATCGGCGAAGCGCGCCAGATGATCGAGAAACTCGAAGAGGTCATCAAGAAAGTCACTTCTCCCGCAAATCGTATCGGCACATTCCTCGGCGCGACCTCGAAAGACACCGCTCACATCGTGGTCGGCGGCGCCGATTATTATTGCAATGCTGATCCCCGCATTCCGCTTGCGAAGTTGAAAAAAGGAACGCGCGTGCTGGTCAATGAAGCGTTCGTCATCGTCGGCGATCTCGGTTTTGAAACGGCAGGACCCGTGACCAAAATCACGGAGGTGATCGGCAAGGATCGATTGCGCGTTGGCTCCGAGCACGGAACGCAATCGATGGTCTTGCAACGTTCGTCAGAGCTCGCCGGTTCGACTTTAAAATCGGGAGACGAGGTGCGCGTCGATTCGAATTATCGGATGGCGCTTGAGATGCTCTCGAGCACGAAATCAGATGAACATTATCTCGACGTTGTTCCCGAGCTGCCGTGGGAAAAAGTCGGCGGCCAGAAAGAAGCGCTCCAGGCGATCAAGGACGCGATCGAGCTTCCCCTGTTGCATGTAGATCTTTTCAAGAAATTCCAGCATGCCACCCCGAAGGGATTTTTGCTTTACGGTCCACCTGGTTGCGGCAAGACGCTCATCGGCAAAGCTACCGCTTATAATTTGACTAAACAGCTTCGCGAAAAAACCGGCGCGCAGATGAAAGAATACTTCATGCACGTTAAAGGGCCGGAGATTCTGAACATGTGGGTCGGCGAGTCGGAGCGTATGGTACGCGAAATTTTCGCGACCGCGCGCGAGAAACGTCGCGACGGTTTTATGCCTTTTCTTTTTATCGACGAGGCGGAATCGATTCTCGGTACGCGTCGGGCGTCGCGTTATTCGAACATTCTTTCGACGCTTGTCCCAATGTTCTGCTCGGAAATGGACGGCATCGATTCGTTGAACGACGTCGTGATCATCCTGGCCTCGAACCGTGCCGACTTGATCGACCCCGCGATTCTCCGTCCCGGCCGGATCGATCGGAAAATCAAAGTGAATCGCCCGAATCGCGAAGGCGCGCGTGACATTTATCGGATTTATTTGACGCCCGATCTTCCCTACGATGGCGCGCTTGCGAAAGAAGCGGAGAGCATGGCCGCGACGGTCGATAAACTGATCGAGCGTTTCGTGGACTGGCAGTTTGCCCGACGCGACGAAAATAAGTTTCTCGAAGTCACGCTCCGTAGCGGGCGCAAAGAAATTCTTTACCGCAGCAATCTGATCAGCGGAGCGATCATCGCTTCGATTGTCGAGCGCGCGAAAGCAATGGCGATCAAACGCGCCATTGCGACGCAACAGGAGGAGGGAATTCGCGAAATGGATTTGCAGCTCGCATTCGATGCTGAATACGCCGAGAACGATATCTTTCCGACGACCGACATCACCGAAGATTGGCTTAAGTTGATCGATTACGATCCGGAAAACGTAGTCAAGATCGCTCCGGTCAGGCCGGTCGGCGATTCCGCGTCGCACATCGGTTCCGGGGTCATCTAATTCTGGCGGGCTGCAATGAACCGCGTCTTTGGTCTCGAGACGGAGTACGGCATCACCGTGAATGGCTCGGAAAGTGTCGATGTAGTCGCCGAATCAATCGAGCTCGTTCGGCGTTACACCGATCACGGCGCGTTGATGAAATGGGATTACGAACTGGAAGATCCACATCAGGACGCGCGCGGCTTTCGCGCCCGCGAGCTTCTTCAAGACACGGACGAGTCGGCCTATTACGAGATCGACAAGAACCGCCCGCTCAGCTTCGAGGAAATCAAAAGCGATCTCGTGCTTTCCAATGGCGCACGTTTTTACAACGACCATGCGCATCCGGAATATTCGAGCCCGGAATGCACAACGCTTCGCCAGATCGTCACGCAAGATAAAGCGGGCGAGCGGATTTTAGCGGAATGCGCGCGGCGCCGAAATCTGAAACTGCCGATAGGCCAAGAAGTTCGTCTTTATAAAAACAACACGGACTTTTTCGGCCACAGCTACGGTTGTCACGATAATTACTTGATGAAGCGCGACGTGCCATGGGATCGCATCGTCGGAGCCATTCTGCCGTTTCTTATTACCCGTCAGATTTTTGCTGGCGCCGGGAAGATGGGCGTAGAAGGCGAGAGCACTTCGAGTCAACCAGGCTTGTATCAAATCTCACAGCGCGCTGATTTCTTCAGCGTCGTCGTCAGCATCGACACGATGAATCGTCGGCCGCTGATCAACACGCGCGACGAGCCGCACGTTGACGCCAGCCGTTATCGCCGTTTCCACGTCATTCTCGGCGACTCGAACATGAGCGAGTGGGCGACAGCGCTCAAAATTGGCACGACCGCGTTGGTCCTTGATTTGATCGAACGCGGCCAGGCGCCGCAGCTTGAAATTGCACAACCGACCGACGCCAATAAATCGATCAGTCGCGATCAAAACTACGATTGGATCATCGAGCTCAAGGATGGACGAAAGATTTCCGCAATCGAAGTGCAGCGAATTTACTTGTGTGCGGCGTCCAAACTTGGAACCGAGTCGCTCGACGAAGATCGATTGTGGATTTTGCAGGAATGGGAAAATCTTCTGAACGATCTCGAGCGCGACGTGATGACCGCGCGCGACCGGGTCGATTGGGTGGCAAAGAAGTTTTTGCTCAACGCGCTGCAGGAAGAAGAAAAGCTTTCCTGGAGCGATCCATGGCTACAATCGATCGATCTCGAATATCACAATGTCGATCTTGAATCGGGTTTGTATTACGAGCTGGCGCGCCAGGGATCGATCCGACGGTTGGTAAACGAAGAAGAGATTAAAACCGCGATCTTTACCCCGCCGGCAACAACCCGCGCGTTTTTCCGCGGCCGTTCGGTAGCGCGGTTCAACGACCAGATCGCGTCCATTCAATGGGACGAGCTCGTTTTTGCGAACGGCGCGCTCTCGCGACGGATCGGACTTCCCGAAGCTTTCGCGGACGCGCGGTTGGAAGCGCTCAATCAAGCCGCGCGCAACGGCAAGGATTTTTCCGAATTCATGCGTGCCGTTAGCGCGATTGATTAATTCACGACCAGGCGATCAGGCGCAGCTCGTGCGCTTGCATCAGATTCGGATGTGTCGGGACCACGCGCACGCTGAATCCGTAAGCGCCGCTTTCGGATGCGGGCACCGATCCCTGATAAAGATAACTTCCGTCGCCGTTCTGGCCGCTCGCGTTCAGAACACTCACAGACGGATTCTTGATCCCGCCATTGTCGGCTTCGCCATGATACGCTTCCACGCGAACGTGATTAGGATCGACATCTCCCAGAAAGACATGCGCGCTAACCTGAAGCGATTCGCCCACGAGAATGTTTTGTCGATCCTTGTTCCCGACCTGCACGTCATTAATGCGAACTTGCGACCAGTCTTTCCGCATTCGTGCTTTCCAGAGGCTCAACTGTGTCGCCGGTTCGCAGCCGTTCTGGGCGAAGTTTTCGTGTGAACGCGCAGCTGGAATGTAAAGCCGCTCGGTGTATTCCTTCACCATTCGGTGCGTGTTGAAGATTGGCGTGACGCTGCGGATCGATTCGCGCATCAATTGCAGCCAAGCGAGCGGAAGTTTGCCGTCTGGTTTCGCGTAATAAAGCGGGATGATCTGATTCTCGAGCAGTTGGTAAAGGCTGTTCGAATCGACTTCGCTTTGGAATTCGACCGTGCCGCTTTCGATTTCCGGCGCGATCGCCCAACCGTTGTTGCCGTTAAACCCTTCCTGCCACCAACCGTCGAGCACACTGAGATTAATTCCGCCATTTGGCGCGCACTTCATTCCGCTGGTACCGCTCGCTTCCATCGGCCGGAGCGGATTGTTCAACCAAAGATCGACTCCCTGCACAAGTCGGCGCGCGATATAGCTGTCGTAATCTTCAAGAAACACGACCCGATTCTCGAATCCGGCTTGGCGGCTGAATTTGTAGACTTCCTGAATCAGTGCGCGGCCGCCTTCATCACGCGGGTGCGCTTTGCCGGCGACAATAAATTGAACGGGACGCGTGGTGTCATTGAGCAAGCGCTTCAGTCGCTCCTTATCGCTGAACAAGAGTGCGCCCCGCTTGTAAGTCGCGAACCGCCGCGCGAAACCGATGGTCAAGATGTCCGGATCGAGGATCCGGTTTACTTTTCGGACCGCTTCGGGCGAATCGCCAATACGCTCCCGGTGAATCTTCACGCGTTCGCGCACAAACTCGATTAAGCGATGCTTTAACTGCTGATGTGTTTCCCAAAGCTGCGCGTCCGGAATGTCGATCACACCACGCCAGAATTCCTGCTCGGTGACGTGTTCCTCCCAATCGCCCAGGCATTTTCGATAGAGCGCAGAAAACTCCGGCGCCATCCAGGTCTTGGTGTGAATACCATTCGTCACGTTTGTGATCGGCACTTCGTGCACCGGGACGCCGTTCCAAACATCTTTCCAGAGAGAACGGCTCACTTCGCCGTGCAATTTGCTTACGCCGTTTGAGTGGCGGCTCATTCGCAGTGCGAGAATTGTCATGCTGAACGGATCCGAGCGATCGACGCGCGTCTGGCCGAACGAAAAAAGTTCGTCGAGCGGAATCTCGAGTTCCTTGGCAAAGTCGCCGAAATATTTCCGCATCATGTCGCGCGGGAACGAATCGTTGCCGGCTGGAACAGGCGTGTGCGTCGTGAAAACGTTCGCGGAGGCGACAATTTGCAGCGCCGAATAGAAATCGAGTTTTCTCTCGACCACGTTTCGACGAATGCGTTCCAGCGCGAGAAACGCCGAGTGACCCTCGTTCATGTGGAAAACTTCCGGATTGATTTCCATCGCCTTGAGTGCTTTCACGCCGCCGATGCCCAGCATGATTTCCTGTCGCATCCGCATTTCCTGGTCGCCGCCGTATAGCTCGGCCGTAATGAGACGGTCTTCGGCGCTGTTTTCCGGGATGTCACTGTCGAGGAGAAACAAATTGATACGGCCGACGTGTAGTTGCCAGACCTTGGCAAGCACGTCGCGGTCCAAAATGCGAACGGAAACAAGAAGGTTTGTGCCGTCACGTTGAACTTCGCGGATTGGCAGGTGGTGGAAATTTTGGTTGAGACTAATCGCCTGCTGCGCGCCGTCCTTGTCGATCTCCTGCCGGAAATAACCGTGCCGATAAAGCAGTCCCACCGCGACAAAGCTTAGATCGAGATCGCTGGCCGATTTGCAATGGTCGCTGGCAAGAATTCCGAGACCGCCGGAATAATTTGGAATCGATTCATGAAATCCGAACTCAGCCGAAAAATATGCGATAGGTCTTTTGATGGCCGCTCCCGCTCCGGTTTTCCCATACGTGTCCTGGCGAGCGAGATAATTTCGGAACGCATCGTAGACCTGCTTCAAATCGCGAAGGAACGCCTTGTCCTGCGCGAGTTCCTCCAGACGTGCCTGCCGCGAAAGCTGGAGCATCCGCACGGGATTGTGGTTCGTCCGGTTCCACAGATCCGGATCGAGATGTCGGAACAGCCGGCGCGCCAACGGCTCCCACGTCCACCAGACGTTGAAGCTCATTTCCCGCAGCGGCTCGAGCGCCGCGGGGAGAGTGGGAATCACGTTATAAGTATGGAACGTCGGCATGAGCGGCAGCGAATGAAATTGTCGAAAAATTCTTGGGCGGCAAGTCTCTCAATACGCCAGATGCATAACGCGGCCAATTCCCGCGCCGATTGAAATCTTAAAACGAGGGTGGTCTCGGCCTGACCGCAAGCCCGATCACAAAACCGGTAATCAAACCGCATAAATGCGCTGACATGCTCACTTGTGGCGTGAGGATGTCGAACACGACCTGGATTACAATGATGAGCAAAATGTTAAGCAGCCGGTGCTTCGCCTCCAGGATATGCCGATGGCGAAGGAGAAAGCCCGCCCACACGCCGACGATTCCCATGATGCAACCTGACGCGCCAATGAGCAGGGCTCGAGGCGCAATCTTAATCACTGTCAGTGCAACGACACCTGCGGTCGACCCGAGCCCAGAAATCAAATAGGATGCGGCAAATCGAAATGTGCCGATAATTTTTTCCAACGGCGGACCGATTATGTAGAGAGCAAAAAGATTAAATCCGAGGTGAACGACACTGTCGTGGAGGAACAGCGCGCTGAACAGCCGCCAGAATTCTCCTTGGCCGATCACGGCGCCTACGTCGAGCGCGCCGAGGTGATGTAACATGATTGAACTGTTTGTTGCGCCTCTCCGTAGCTCGAGAGCAAAGACACCGACGTTGAGCAGAATCAAAAAAGTGACGGCGGGAGCGCTGCACAATTGCCGGAATATTGTTTGTGGCAGGCTCTCGGTTTCGACTTCAAGCGCGGCGCGGTTCTCCGATTCGAGTCGCTCAAAAATTTGAAGTTGCTCCCGTAATTGCGCGGTCGGATGCAAGATTTGCAGCGCTTGTGTCAATCGCCTCGCCGATTCATAACGGCCTTTCGCGGCAAGCTGCGATGCTCTTCGCAAGCCAACCATCGGCAGAAACAAAAGCGTGAACCACGCGCCGCCGCCGACGTAACCGGCGTAGTCGCGGAAAAAGAGCCAACCAACGCCAGTGATCGCGAGCACAATAATCGCCGAGATCCGCCAGCCACGAAAAAGTCCGCCCGGCCGCCCCGCCTTGGCCAAAACGAGGAGCGGCGTTGCGAGTGCGAGAAATAGGAAAATGTGATTCAGGTCCACCAAAAGTTTGAGGTTCGACTCTTGAGGTTTGACGGTAAAGGTCAATCGTTATTGTCGATTTACGTTATGAAAATCACAGTGACGGATTATCTGGATGTCGTTTCCTCATGGTGTTTTTGGTCGGAGTCGACCTGGGCGGAAGTGAAAAAGCGCTATCAAGACCGCGTCGCGTTTCAGTGGAAGATCGCGTTGATGGATTCAAGCGGTCTGCCTACCTCGCGCGAGCAGGAGCAATGGTTTTACCGCCGGAGCGGAATGATGATGGGCTCGCCGTTCATGCTGAACACGGATTGGTACGACGCGAATTTGAAGGAGTGGCTCGCGCCGAATTCGGTGGCCGAGGCCGCGAAAGACTTTGGAGTAACTGACGATCGCGTTCGACTCGCTCTCGCGAACGCCGCGCTTCGTGGAGGAAAAAAAGTGGGCGACTGGGATGTTTCGGCGGAAATCGGCGCGACCGCGGGCGAGATCGACAAGAACAAATTGCGCGAGACCGCTAAGTCGGCCGCAGTGGAAAAACGTCTTCGCACCAGCACTGCGGAATTTCACGCAATGCGAATCACACAGCGCCCGTCATTCGTGATCGACAGCGAAATTGGCGACCGCGCGATCTTCTCCGGTGTAGTGAAACTAGAGCCGATTGCGGCGACGATCGACAGCATGCTCGAAGACGCGGCGTTTTATGCGGCGCACAAAGCGCACTTCGGCGATCCGCCCCTGATATGAGCGTGAATGTAAGCGCGCACCTTGCTTTGTAACAACTCGCTTCAACGCCGAGATTCGTCTTGCCAGTATCGAAATGTTGCCTACAACTTCCCTTCGGCTCGCGATTAATGGCGCGAGCACCTCGTGGCGGTCGGTCGCAGCCGCGGCGAAGCAGAGTGCATCGGCGTTTGCGGAAGTGAGCGCTGATCATGCGATGAAGGAAACACCGGCGAACCGGCGCACTCCCGTCTCGTCGTCCCAAGGAGATTAAACTAATCTGCAACCACAATTTCGTGTAAACGGCCGCATTCGCGCTCGCGAAGTCCGGGTCATTTTGGGATCAAGCGGCCAACAGCTTGGCGTGATGAAATTGTCGGATGCCTTGCGTGAAGCGCAGAACCGCGAACTAGATTTGGTCGAGGTCGCGCCGACTGCGAATCCGCCAGTTTGCAAAATCGTTTCGCTCGGAAAATTCCGGTACGATCTCTCGAAGCACGATAAAGACAAAAAGCCCGGCGGCGCAAAGCTCAAAGAGATCAAATTTCGGGTCAATATCGACGAGCACGATTATCTGACCAAGGTGCGGCATGGCGAAGAATTTCTCGAGCGCGGCAACAAGGTTCGGGTGCAGCTTCAGTTCCGCGGCCGCGAAATGGCGCATCAGGAATTCGGAATGCAGCTAATGGAAAAAGTGCGGGACGATCTCTCCGGGATGGCGCAAGTCGAAATGGAACCGAAGATAACCGGACGCAACATCACCATGACATTGACGCCGCTGCCTGCCAACCGCCGGAAGCGACGGTTTCTGCCGCCGCCGAAAGACAAAGTCCCGGTCACCGCCGATTCTCAGAACGGTAGCTAGTCCGGGAATCGGTAGCCTGAAAGCACATTTACGGTTTCTTCGGCGGAGCTGGAACACCGGGAGCGTTTGAAGGCTGAGCTGGCGCGGTTGCCGCCTGGATTCTTTGCAAACGCGCCTTTCGATCGAGCGCTTCTTTGTCCTTGGCATTGATTTTTAACGCCGCGTCGGTTTCCGCGATGGCATTCGCTAAATCGCCGCGTATCTCGTAAATGCCGGCTCGATAGTTATGGTACTTAATTTCGCCTGGCTTGATCTTACTCGCCTCGGCAAGATCAGCCAAAGCCTTGTCGTAGTCATTGATTCCTTTTTCGATCGCGGCGCGCTGCTCGTAAGCGTTTGCATCTGGTTTGATTTTGATTGCTTCTCCCAAGTCGTTCAGCGCGTCCTGGAACCGTTGATCCTTGGCATAAGAATAGGCGCGCTGTTGATAGGCAAGCGCCAAGCTCGAACCAAACTTTCGATCCATCTCTGCGGCCTTGCGAAAACCGTCGATCGCCTTATTCCAATCTTGATCCTTGGCCGCTTGCGAAGCCTCCCGCGCAATTTTCGCGGCCTGAGGGTTTCCCTCTTGCTGAGCGGCTTGCGCGATCGAAAATCCAAACGTCGTGACGAGGCAGAAAGCAAACAGTGTTTTCATGTGGTGTTGACGGTTAGCTAGATCAAACAATTCAAAACGGGCGATCACAATTGTTCAAGTCGAATGAGCCGGCTAGGTCTGCTCCGGGTTTGGCGATTGTTCGATGTCGATCTTCGGTTCTGGCTCGCCCACGAATTCAGCTGGTCCTGGCTCGTCCACTCGCGTGATCCTCAGCGCGCGTCCGCTTTTTTCGTCAATCTCAACGAGTGCGCCGTGCAAACGAACTTCGCCGGCGGCTACCGGAAACGACGCCGGCATGTTCGAAACGAAACGGTTCAGAATTGGCTCAACCGTGCGGCCGAGAATCGAATTCACCGGGCCGCACATCCCTGCGTCGCACAAAAATGCCGTCCCGCCCGGAAGAATTTGTTCGTCCGCGGTTTGGACATGCGTATGGGTCCCGATTATCGCCGAAACTTTTCCATCAAGAAAACGGCCCATCGCGATTTTCTCACTCGTTGTTTCGCCGTGAACATCAACAATGACGTTCGGGGTTTCTTTCCGCATCTTCGCGACGGTTTCTTCGATCGCCCGAAACGGATTATCCAGAATCGGCTGCATGAAAGTGCGGCACTGGACGTCGATCACCCCGATCTTCCCCTTTGGGGTCTCAAGCACGATTGATCCGTTTCCGGGCACGCCAGCCGGATAATTCACCGGACGCAGTAAGCGCGGCTCCGAGTCGATGAACGTCAAAATTTCTTTTTGGTCCCAAACATGGTCACCCGTGGTCACGACCGAAACGCCGGCCCGTAAGAGATCGATCGTGATCTTGCCAGTAATGCCGCGTCCCCCGGCGGCGTTCTCTCCGTTTACAACAATGAAATCGACCGCGTGTCGTTCCTTTAATTCCGGGAGGCGAGCGACGACTGCATTGCGTCCTGGTTCACCGACGACGTCCCCGAGAAAAAGTACCGTTAGCATTGAACAGGATCGTATTGAAGAGGTTCAAAACGTCGATGCTAATTCGCCCTTCGCTCATTCTTTGCTCGTTACTTTCTTTGTGGCTATCGGTCTTCTATGGCACGGCCGGGGCGACCGACACCCTGGGTGTTCTCGGGAGTAAGCCCAAATGGGACGTGCTCGAGAATTATCAGCGGACGATCACTCACGACGAGTTCACGCATCTGATCAATGATGTCTATTGCACCCACGGTTTTACACCGGACTTGATCAAGGTCGACAACGACACCGCCCAAATCCTGACCAACCGCGAATCGCAAAAGGTTTTCATTTTGCATTTCGCGCCAAACCCAGATTCAAGGACCCACATCCCACGACTTTGGCGAGCGGCGAAATCGTTGCCGCCCGCGAAACCAAACAAGCCGCTCGCAGGCTTGCGCATCGCGGTGGATCCCGGGCATCTCGGCGGCAAGTGGGCGAGAATGGAGGAACGCTGGTTTCAGGTTGGCGACAAAAAGCCGGTGATCGAGGGCGATCTCACCTTGCGAGTTTCGCGAATGCTTGCTCCCCGATTAAGAAGACTGGGCGCGACAGTCTCCTTTGTTCGGAACAGCACTCAACCCGCCACTCCGAAGCGGCCGAGCGATTTCAAAGAGCTTGCTCGAAAGATTTTGATCAACAATGGTCTGCCGCAGCCGCGCCAGGAGGTTCTTGATCCAAAAGATCCGGAGAAAGAAAAAACGATTCGGTGGCAGAGCGAGATGTTATTTTATCGCTACAGCGAGATTCGGCACCGCGCGGTGCTCGTGAACAACAAGCTCCATCCCGATCTCGTTCTTTGCCTGCACTTCAATGCCGAGGGTTGGGGCGATCCGGCAAATCCAACTTTAATCGACAACAATCATCTCCACTTGCTCGTGAACGGTTCCTATTTGCAGGACGAGCTCGAATTCGATGACGAGCGATTTGAAATGATTCGGCGACTGCTCAGTCGTGTTTTCGACGAAGAACTTCCAATAGCGGATAGTGTCGCAACTTCCATGGCGAAAGCGACTGGACTTACCGCGTATCAATATCCAACGACGCTGACGACGACGAAAGTTGGGAGGAGCGGTTACGTTTATGCGCGCAATCTGCTCGCGACGCGGCTTTACCGTTGTCCAGTGGTTTATTGCGAGCCGTACGTCATGAACAGTACCGATGGGTTTGCGCGGATTCAGGCCGGTAATTATGACGCCACAAAGGAAATTAACGGCATCCAGCGCAAAAGCATTTTCCGCGAATACGCTGACAGCGTGGCTGATGGGCTCCGCGAATATTATTCAAAAGCACGGGGCTTATAATTTTTCCACCGCCGCTTGAATGTCGTCTATCGTGACATCGGGCGACAAATGCGCCGATCCGATTTTTGGAGTGACGACGAATCGGATTTGGCCGCGTTCGAATTTTTTATCGAACCTGAGCGCGTCGAAAATTTTCGATCGTGGGAAGTTCGGTGGTAATCTTGTTGGCAACTGAAACTTCTGCAAAAGATCGATAATCGCATCGCGATCCTTTTTCGACAGACCGACTTTCATATTCGAAATTTCGCAGGCGGCTATCATTCCGAGGCCGACCGCGTCGCCGTGGGAAATTCCCTGATAGTCAACCGCGCGCTCGATCCCGTGCCCAACCGTGTGACCGAAATTCAACAACGCGCGCTTGCCTTTTTGATCAAGCTCGTCGTTCGCGATGATTACCGCTTTGATTTCAACGTTTCGTCGGATGAGCGGTGCAAAATCGACTTTCTTAAGATCAGCATCCTGCAATTGCCGGAACATTTTCGCGTCGGCGATGATCGCGTGCTTGATAATCTCCCCGAAACCCTGACTCAATTCGTGCTGAGGCAGCGTTTTTAAAATCTCGACGTCGTCGATTACGAGCGTTGGTTGATGAACTACGCCAATTAGATTTTTGCCTGCGCGCGCGTTCACGCCGGTCTTGCCGCCTATCGAGCTGTCTACCATCGCCAAGAGCGTGGTCGGGATCTGCACGTGCGGAATACCGCGTTCAAAAATCGCGGCCACAAATCCGGAAAGATCCCCGATTACGCCGCCGCCGAGCCCGATCACGATTGATTGCCGATCCAAGCCAGCGCGCAGCATTTCCTCACAGATCGTGCCGGCCTTTTCCAACGTTTTCGATTGCTCGCCGGCCGGCACTGTGATCAGCACCGGCTCATAGCCTGCGGCGCTTAAACTCTTTTGAACCGGCGCGGCGAAACGCGGCGCAACGTTCGTGTCAGATACGATCGCGCAGCGCGACGGCGGCAGGTTTGCTTTGATGGCGTCGGCGGCGGTCGCGAGCAAGCCCGCGCCGATCACGACAGAGTACAACTGCCCGCCGGTGCGCACTTCGGTCGAAATCACGGTGGAACGGTATTGGCTTTCGTCACTTGGAAAAAGGAAAACCGCTTGCTCGCTAGGACTGTCGGAGCTCAGTCGCGAACCCTTTCGGAGTTGACAAAACTGGCTACCATCCTGTGTAACTATCCTATGCCGGACGAACCACCGCCTCCGCCGCCCGTCTCAGACTTGCCGAAATCCACCGGTCTGCCTTCTAACATTGCAGCCGCGCTCGCCTGCATTCCACTTATTGGCGGCATCGTCTTTTTCGTTTTGGAAAAGCACGACCCGTTCGTTCGCTTCTATTCGATGCAATCGATCGTATTCGGTCTTGCCTGGTTCCTGTTCAACGTGGTTTCAGCGATTGTTCATGCGATCTTTAGCGCGATTCCGGCAATCGGCGGCATCCTTGTCTTTTTCTGGGCTATCATCGCTGCGATTGTCCACATCGCTTTCGTCGTTCTCTGGATTGTCGCGACTGTGAAAGCATTCACTGGCGTGCGCTGGGACATTCCCTATGTCGGACCGATCGCGCGGAAGCAAGTCGGCGAAAGTTAATTCGATTCGCCAAGCAGCTTCACTACAAGTTCGGTCAGGATTAGTTCGTGATCAAGCTGTGTCGTGACGAGCTGGAGATTCGCCGCAAGACAAGCTTTCATCGCGGAGATCAGCTGCTCGGTCGAAAAGCGATGTGCGTTTTGCGCAGCGAGTCCAAGTGTGTAGGCGTTCACCGTTCCATCTTTTTTACGCGGCAAATGCGCAATCGCTGCTGCGGGCAGACCATCAATCGCCGAAGTAAACTGGAACGGCGCGTGCGGTCGCGATATTCCGTGACGCTCCATCAAGTCTTTGGAGAGCAACAAATTTCGGACGGTCGGCAAAATTGCGACCAGCAGAATCCCAATCGCAGTCTCGCCTTGATCGAGTAGTTGCCGGACCAACTCAAGCGCGCGTTCGAGATCGCGCTCGGCCAGCGCGTTGCTCAGATCGAAGATTATGCCCTCGCGCGTAAGCGGCACGAGCTCGCGGACAAGATCGACATTCACCGCGCGCTCTTTGGCGAGAAAGATGTCGATCTTTTCCAACTCATTTTCGATCTCCCCGGTGTCGCCGCCGGTGAGAAGAACGAAAAGCTCAAGCGCCTCGTCCGCGAACTGCAGCTTTCGCTTTTTTGCACGCACCCGGACCATTTCGGTCGCTTTTTCTTCCCAACCACCTCGGCTGGAATCGAGTTTGTCGAAAATCTGGGGCTTGACCCACTTGGCAAGCGCTTTGTAAAACGAGCGCCGTTTGTCAACGTCAATCGCACTGATCAAAAGAGTAGTTTCGGATCCAAAACCGGCATTAATGGTTTCAATGAGTTCCTCCAACGCTGTTTGCACAGCCGTCGATTGCGCTTTCTGATCGTCGCCGAGAAAATTCGCGTTCTTGAGCCAGACCAATTTCTCGCCGCTTAAGAATGGAAGTGTCCGCAACGCGTCGATTGTCAATCTTATCCGCACGGCTGCCTGGTCCGCGCTGTCGACTGCGCCGTCAATTGTTTCTAAACCAAACTCGCCCGCGCCGGCTGGTTTCAGCTTCTCGGCGAGCTCCGAGGCAGTGCGTTTAACTTCGACGTCATCCGAGCCGACAACGGCATAAATTTTCGCGGCGGCAGGGTTGGCTTTCGTCTTTGGCATCGGCCCGACGGTAATCCTAGTCATTGCTGGCTTGTTGCAAGGTAGTTCCGAAATCTTTTGAGGCGTGATCGCGAAATTTTTTTTCTAGCAAGGTCGACCCGCCTATGCCGAAGGCTCCGGCCAGTCAGGCAATCGCAAAGATCGACAACAGCGCATGGCTGCCAAATGAAGCCAAATTCGTGCGAGGATTCGTGTTCTAGTGGGGCGTCGACGTCGGGTAACGACGTGGCCACACCTTACACCCGTGATCTCCTGCGTCCAGAATTGCGCGTGTATTTCACCGGACGGCGTTTCCGCTCAATCTTGGTGATTCCGGTGCCACTTTTGACTTCCATGATTTGATCGCGCAACAGCGCGGCGCGTTCGAACTCCAGATTGGCCGAGGCCTGTTGCATTTCTTCTTCGAGCTCGCGAAGTAACTCCGTGAGATCGAAATCGCCGCCGACTTCGCGGATTACGGACGATTCAATTTCGTGCCCGCGCAAGATCGTGTGCAAGCTTTCCTGAACTGCGCGCCGCACGGTTTGGGGCGTGATCCCATGTTTCTCGTTGTATGCCATTTGCTTGGCGCGCCGGTATTTCGAAATCGACATCAACGCTTGCATGCTTTGCGTAATCTGGTCGGCGAAGAGGGCGACTTCGCCATTGACGTGGCGCGCTGCGCGGCCGGCGGTCTGAATCAGCGAAGTTTGGCTGCGCAAAAATCCTTCCTTGTCGGCGTCGAGAATGCAGACGAGGGACACTTCGGGAAGATCGAGGCCTTCGCGAAGCAAATTGATTCCGACCAGAATATCGAAATCCGCTGCGCGCAGTCCGCGCAAAATCTCGACGCGTTCGATCGTGTCGATGTCGCTGTGGAGGTAGCGCACTTTCAATCCGACATCGCGGAGATAATCGGCGAGATCTTCCGCGGTGCGTTTCGTCAGGGTCGTGATCAAAACGCGTTCGCCTTTCTCGACGCGCTGCCGGCACAGCTCGATCGTGTCATCGATCTGATGCTTGAGCGGTTTAACCGTGATCTTTGGATCGAGCAAGCCAGTCGGCCGAATGATTTGTTCAACAACGAGAGCTGCGCCGAGCGTTTTCACATCGAATTTGTCCGGCGGTTCGTCGGTCCGGGAAATGTGAACCTCGCCATTTGGTAAACGATTCTTTCCCGGTAAAACGAACGGAACAAGTTCTTCTTCGCCGATGCGCTGGCGGCGATGCGGAACGTAGCCTTTGTTTCCAATAACGCTATTTTGAATTTCGAATTCGGCCGGTGTTGCGCTCACATAAATGAGCTGATTGGTCGCCTTCATGAACTCATCGAAGTTCAGCGGCCGATTGTCGAGCGCGCTCGGCAACCGGAATCCGTAGTTTACCAGCACCGTTTTGCGCGACCGGTCGCCCTCATACATCCCGCCAATCTGCGGAATGGTCGCATGTGATTCGTCGATCACGACCAGAAAATCTTTCGGAAAAAAATCTACAATCGTATACGGCTTCGAGCCGGGAGGCCGGCCGGACAAATGCCGCGAGTAATTCTCAATTCCGTTGCAAAAGCCCATTTCCTGCAACATCTCGAGATCGTATTCGGTGCGGATCCGCAGCCGTTGCGCTTCGAGCAACTTGTTTTGCGATTCCAACGCCTTGATCCGGTCTTCCAGCTCGGCGCGGATCGTTTGCAGCGCGCGATTCAATTTGTCGGCCGGGGTAACGAATTGTTTCGCGGGGAAAAAGGTTATCACAACGAGCAATTCGCGCGTGTGACCGGTCAACGGATCGAAGCGGGTGATCGCGTCCAGATCGTCGCCAAAAAATTCCAAGCGGACCGCGTCTTCGTCGGCGGTCGCGGGATACACTTCGACCACGTCGCCGCGGACGCGAAACTTGCCGCGCGAAAAATTGATGTCGTTGCGTTCGTAAAGCATATCGACCAGCCGACTCAACACCGCTTCGCGGGAGATGTTCTGACCGCGCTTCACCGTTAAGAGCATTCGCTCGTAATCTTCCGGGGACGTGACGCCGTAAATGCACGACACGCTCGCGACCACGATCGTGTCGCGCCGCTGGAGTAGGGCACTGGTCGCTGCCAGTCGCAACCGCTCAATCTCTTCGTTGATCGACGAATCCTTTTCGATGTAAGTGTCCGTCCGCGGAATATACGCTTCCGGCTGGTAGTAATCGAAATAACTCACGAAATATTCGACCGCGTTTTTTGGGAAGAATTGTTTGAACTCGGAGTAGAGCTGCGCCGCCAGGGTCTTGTTGTGGGAAATTACCAGCGTCGGCCGATCCAGCTGGCGAATTACGTTCGCAATCGTGAACGTCTTGCCAGAACCCGTGACGCCGAGCAGCGTTTGATGACGATTGCCGGCCTCGACCGATTTGATTAGCTTGGCGATTGCCTGCCCTTGATCACCCCGCGGTTTGTAATTGGATTCGAGCTCAAACGGCATCCCACACTCTAGCAGCCTCTCGAACAAATGCCTAGTTGGGGCGGCCTTTCCTGATTAAATCTTTCCGAGCACGTGCCGGAAATTCCCGCCGAGAATCAGTTCAATATCGGCGTCGGAATAGCCGCGGCGGATCAAGCCGTAGGTCAAATCGAACATGCGCTTGTAATCGTTGAAGCCATCGGTGTCCGTTTTGCCGCCAAATCCCTAGCTTGATTTGTAAACGCCGCGCAGCCACGTCTTGTAGACTTCCGGCAACGCGTCGTAACCGTCAAGGTGTTGCCGGCGCAAATCTAGCACTCGTTTGATCGATTGGTGACGCGTTAGCGTTCCTTTGTTCGGCGATACCGGCATTGCGACAATCTTGCACGGTTGCGCTTGTGAAACGCCGACGGAAAAGTCTTATTAGCCTGCCGCTGAGCCTTGTGAACGTATCTCGATTTCTAGCTGAACTGAAACGCCGCCACGTCTATCGCGCGGCCGTCGCCTACATAGTTGCCAGTTGGGCGCTCGCTCAAGGAATCGCGCAGGTGCTGCCGGTTTTCGATATTCCGAATTCGGTGATCCGTTGGGTAATCATTGCGCTCATGATTGGATTTCCAGCCGCGATACTTCTTTCGTGGTTGTACGAAATCACGCCCGAAGGAATTGTCCGAGAAGAAGATGTCGACCCGGAAACGAGGAAAACCGCGCGTCGGTTTTGGGATATCGTGATCATCGGCGTTTTGTTGCTCTTGATCCTGGCGCTAATTTATGGACGGCTTCCGTTTCGCAGTTCGAGTGGCGAGCTTATTCCGGAAAAGAGCATCGCAGTGTTGCCGTTTGCGAACTTTAGCGAGGACAAACAAAACGCGTTTTTTGCTGACGGCATCCAAGAGGACATTCTGACCAGCCTCGCGCGAATCAGCGATTTGCGCGTGATCAGCCGTTCATCGGTCATGCGATTCAGAGATCCAACAACGCACAGTTTGCGTGAAATCGGCAAATTGCTCGGCGTTGTGAACGTCTTGGAAGGCGCCGTGCGCCGCGAAGGCGACAAAGTTGTGGTGAACGTGCAATTGATCGATGCCCTGAAAGACCGACATCTTTGGGCGCAGCGCTACGAACGGACACTTGCGGACTCGTTAGGCCTGCAGGGGGAGCTTGCTTCGCAGATCGCAGATGAGCTTCGGGTCACGCTAAGTCCGAATGAAAAGGCGCGGATCGAGGCCAAACCGACGGAAAACGCTGATGCTTATCTGGTTTATCTTCAGGCAAATCAAATCGAGCGAAATCTGGACACGCTCCTCGAAGATTACAAGAAAGCGGAGCAGCTTTATGTGAAGGCGATTGGGCTTGATCCGAAGTTTGCCCTGGCTCATGCGCGCCTCGCCTCCACGCGCGCGGCAATTTTTCATTATTATGAACCGCTCGACAGCTGGAAAACGAAAGCACGCATTGAAGCCGAAACCGCGTTGGAGTTGCAACAGAATCTGGCCGAGGCGCACCTAGCGCTCGGTCAGTGCATATATTGGCTCGACCAGGATTACGATCGCGCGCTCGCTCAATTCGAGATCACTGCGCGCCTAGCGCCGAATAATACTGAAGTCGGTGGACTGACTGCGGCGATTAAAAGACGCCAAGGAAAATGGCAGGAAGCACTCCAGGGTTACGCAAAGATGAGCAAGCTCAATCCACAGAATCCGAACATCATTCGCAATCTTCTTTTCACTTATACGGCGATGCGGCACTGGCCAGAAGCGGCGCCAGTAGCCGAACGAATGCGCGGGATGGCGCCCACGTCGCTCGTCGCGAAGGCCCAGAGAGGTTATGTCGATTTTTGGTGGAAGGGCGATACGAATCGACTGAAATCGGTTCTCGCGGAAATTCCGACCAACATTGATCCGGATGGCGTGGTAACCACGTGTCGGTGGGACATCGCGATGATCGAACGCGATTACGCGACTGCGAAACTCGTGGTCGACGCGTCGCCGCTCAATGAATTTTCCTACACGAATGGCGGAGTTACACCGAAGAGCTTTTTCTACGGATGCATAGCGCTTGCGGAAGGCGACGTGAACAGTGCGGGAAGACTTTTCGATGCAGCGCGCACGACTTTCGAAGCGGCGGTCAAAGAATCGCCCAACAGCGCTGAACGGCACGCAAATCTTGGATTGGCTTACGGTTTAATGGGACGGAAAGAGGATGCGATCCGCGAAGGGCGGCGCGCGGTCGACCTCAAGCCTGAATCTGTGGACGCGCTGGATGGGGTTCTGATGAATTGTTATCTGGCGCTGACTTATGCGCGCTGCGGTGAAAAAGATTTCGCGTTTCCGTTGCTGGAGCGGCTTTTGAAAACGCCAGGAGCGCCTGATAGCGGGAACTACAGTGTCACGGTGAACGATTTGAAATTTCGCTGGGAATGGGACCCGATCCGCAACGATCCGCGTTTCCAGAAGCTGCTCAGCACGCCGCCGTGAATCTAAAGAGATTTTTCGCCGAGCTGAAGCGGCGCAAGGTTTACAGCGTAGCGGTCGCATACGTGGTGTTTGGCGCAGGGCTTATCCAACTCGCAACCAGTGTTCTCCCGTCGTTCGATTTTCCTGTTTGGAGCACGCGACTTGTTATTGTTGCCATCGCGCTCGGATGTCCGGTTGCATTGGTGCTCTCGTGGTTTTTTGATCTAACTCGCTACGGGATCGCCCGCACGCCGGACTTAAATCAAATCGAAATTGGGCGCGCACCGAACGCGAGCGAGCATTCGATCGCGGTTCTGCCTTTTGCCGATCTCAGTCCAGCAAGAGATCACGATTATTTCAGTGATGGAATTGCCGAGGAAATTCTGACCGCGTTGTCGAAGATCGACGATCTGCGTGTTGCCGCGCGCCGTTCGTCGTTCTGGTTCAAGGACCGACAAGCCGATCTGCGCGAGGTCGCGAACAAGCTGAATGTCGCGCATGTCCTCGAGGGATCGGTGCGTCGGGAAGATAATCGCATTCGGGTAACGGCGGAACTGATTGACGCGCGCAAGGGTTTCACGATCTGGTCCGATACGTTCGAGCGCGAAATCCACAGCATCTTCGCGCTGCAGGACGAAATCACACGCGCGATCGTTGATAAGCTGAAACTGAAGCTGGCAATTGCAGCGCCGTCTCAGACGCGAAACCTCGCGGCTTACGATTCCTATTTGCAGGGCCTCTTTTATTCCGACAAAAGCACCGAAGAAGCGCTGCGGAAAAGTCTGCAGTATTTCACTGACGCTTTGAAAAAAGAACCGCGTTTTGGTCGTGCCTGGACCGGCATCGCGAAATCGTGGCTTTGGCTGGCAGACGCTTATGTCGCACCACTCGAAGCATATTCGAAAGTTCGCGAAGCTGCGCTCAATGCGCTCAAGATCGACAAAGACGACGCCGAGGCGCACGTCTACCTCGGCGAAACGAAACGGATTCTTGATTGGAATATGGATGGCGCGGCGCGCGAATTTTGTCGAGCGGTTGCGCTCGATCCGAAATCGACGCCTTCGAATTATTTTTCAGCGGCGTTTTGCGCGGCGCTCGGCGAACGCCAGGACGCGTTGAAGTATTTGCAGCGCACCGCCACCATCGACCCGGCGTCGCTTTGGGTGAACAACGCCGCGTGCGAACTTTATCGTTATTTTGGTCTTTACGATGAAGCAATCGCGGCCGGCGAACGCGCGTTACAGCTCGATCCCGCGTTTGTTTATGGCGAACCGTTGCTCGCCGCGCTCTATCGCGAACTGGGCCGGTTCGACGAAGCGATCGCGCTCTACGAAAAAGCGCAGGACATCACTGGCCGCGGTGCGTTTGGGTTGGCGATCACTTACGCACGGATGAATAGGCCAACCGAAGCGCGCCAGGTTTTGGCCAAAGCAGTTGGAAGTCGCGGCAGCTACACGCCGGGCGATGCGATCGCGCACATCCACGTGGCTTTGGGCGAACATGACAACGCGATTCGCGAACTGGAACGCGCATGCAATGAGCGGTCGTCATCGGTTCATTTTATCGGCATCGCGCCGGAATTTAAACCACTTCGCTCCGATAAACGGTTCCTGTCGATGTTAAAACGAATCGGACTCGAACCAGAGAAAGTTTTTGCGGCCGGGGTTCCGTAGTCGCTCGGCGCCTGAGACCGAAGGATTTCGCAACTCGTCAAACGCTGGCCCCAGATTCGCGAGCACGTCACTGGCGAGGACCGATTCCTCACTCGCGCCACGTTGAAATATCGAGATCTCCGCCGCGCGGCCACAGACCCACGCGCCAAGCCGACCTGCGTCGTACATTGATAACTCACGTCCTGCCAAACCCGCGCAGACGCCGGTCAGGACATCGCCCATTCCGCCACTCGCCATTCCTGGATTGCCGGTCGTGTTGTAGCTGATCGGTTTGCCGCGCTCGCAAACGATTGTGCGACTTCCTTTGAGGAGGAGGGTGACCGGAAATTGATCGGAAAAGTTTCGCGCAATACCGGCGCGCGCCATCTTGCCGACTTCCATCAATCGTTTTATTTCGCCGGGATGCGGCGTGAGCAGGCGTGGTCCGCGGCAACTGTGCAGAACCTGCACTTTGTCGGCAAGAATATTTAGCCCATCAGCGTCTAAGATCATTGGTTGATGGGCGTTCTCGATTAAATTCAACACTTCAGACGCGTGCGCTTTTCCCAAACCTGGTCCGACGGCCCAGATGTCGATCCTTTCCTCGAGCAAATCGCGATACCGGCGGACTGGCTTCACCATCGCTTCGACTGGGGCCGCACTCGCGACGATTTCGTAAATCTCCTCCGGGACAAAGAGTTCCACCAAGCCCGCGCCAGCGCGAAGTGCGCCTTCGCTTGTCATCACAGCAGCGCCGACAAAACCTCTCGATCCAGCAACAACTCCGATCCGACCAAGTTCGTTTTTATAAGCGCTGAATTTTCGCCGCGGCACGAAGGCGCTCAGCGAATATGGAGTCGCAGCCAATTCATTCGGCGCGCTTGCTTCCGCCCAAGGACCGGGAAGTGGAACAATTTCGATGCGTCCGACGAGGTCGAGCGCGGAATCGACGATCAATCCGTGCTTGGCGAAACCAATCGTCACCGTAAAATCGGCGATAACAGAATCTTCCGGATCGTTCTCGCCTGAATCGGCGTCGAGACCGGTCGGAAGATCGACCGCGAAAACGAATGCATTTTCTTCGCGACGCAGTCGATTGATGTCACGGGCTGCGGTCCGAATTGGTTCTCGCAAAAATGATTTTGCACCGGTCCCGAGCAAGCCATCGAGAATGATCGTTTGCGGCGCGCACTCGATTGTCGTGCAAGACTTTGAGGCGGCGTCGCGCAATGCTTTCAATTTTTTCTGCGTCAGCTCGCTGCAAGTCTCTTCCGCGAACGGCAGGCGGATGTCGATCTTCCAACCGATTCTCTGTAGCTGTTCGGCGGCCACGAGCGCGTCACCACCGTTATGGCCCTTGCCCGCAAAAACAATGCAGGTCGCCGGTTTGGGAAAAAATTGCCGGACGGTGCGGGCGACTCCTGCGCCGGCTTGGTCCATAAGCGTTTCAACACTAACACCGCGCGCAAACGCGGATTGCTCCGCCGCCTGCATTTGCGCCGAGCTCAACACGGGCGATTCCAACTAATCCTCCGTTTTGGATTTCTTTTTCTCAATCGAGCTTTTCTTCGGTGAATCCGAATCGGAATCAGAAGATTTCCTGTGCTTCGACGATGACGACTTGGATGAACTCCTCGAACGCTTGTGCTTCGAGCGCGCACGATCCGGATCGTGATAATGAGTTTGATCGATGAACGGCTGGAGCGGAACCGTGGCGGTGTTGGCCGCCACCCGGTTCGCGCTTGAGCTGCTAGCGACGAGCGAACGTTCGCGCACGCCGCGCGCTATTTCTTCGGCAAGTTTCTGTCGATAAGCAACGCTCTGAGCGTACTGGGCTTCAGTCGGATTGGTAAGAAATCCACATTCCACAAGGACTGCCGGAATCCTGGTGTTCCGTAGAACGTAAAAGCCGCGACGCCGCACACCGCGATTGGGCGTTGGCGCGCCGCCGGCGACGTAGTAATGGATCGCGGACGCTAGGGCCAAACTTTGCGAGCTGTAAAAATAAGTTTCAATTCCATTCGCGCTCGAACGCGGCGTGGCATTGAAATGAATACAAACAAAGATCGCGTCCGGATAAGAATTCGCGATTGCAACACGCGTGCCCAAAGGGATGAAGACATCGCTGTCTCTGGTCATGACGACGCGATAGCCGTAGGTTTGAAGATTCGCTTTGAGTCGCTGCGCTACGTCCAAGTTCATGACGCTCTCAGCAACACGCTGTCCCGGAATTCCGCCTCGATCGGACCCACCGTGACCAGCGTCGATAACAATGGTGGTTGAACTTGAAGCCGGCAAGCCGAGCGCGTCCTTCGCGACGAACGATGTCGCAAGCGCCAAAGTCAGGAGCAGAAGATATTTTAGCATTCGCTAATTGTCCTTCGGCGCGTTCGGCGGCCGCGCGGAAGGTTTTCGAGCGGTCTTGCGGGCCGCTTGCGTCACCGGTGTATCCATCATTCCGCCGGCGACTTTTACCACGCCATCATCAAAATGCACAAGTCGCGGCCGCGTTTCGGCAAAGCTGGCGCGTGAAGTGACCTCGCCATTCAGGCCGACACGCGCGTACGCCCAATTGTGGGGCGCGGCGCAGTAAAGAACATGGAGCTGGTTCGAGCGGTCGAATTCCGCCTGCGGTTCGTCGAAAGCGATGACGTGCCCCAATGAATAGGTTGCGTAAACAATTCGGCTGTCTTTGTCTTCGACGCGCACGTAGAGCGAAGTGTGATCCGGAAAGCAGTTCGTCATGAGCGAATAGTACGAATGTTTCCACCCGCACCGTTTCGTTCCGGAACGCCGACCGTTTTTTGCCGGGTCGGTTGTGCAGCGGGCGCTTCGAAAACTTTCGTCTGCGAATAAAAGAATTTGTTTAGATCAGCGAAGTAAACATGCGCGCGGACGTGATAAGTCCCGAGCAGCTGATAATGGTGGCGCGTGTAGCTCTTAACCATTTGCACCGGCGCTTCACCCATCTCGGGATCGCGGTGAATGATGAGCAATTGCATTTACTGCGGTGGAGCGGTTTCGGGCGCTGGGAAAAGAGTGAGGAGTCTGGTCGGTTCGGCGCGTGTATCCTGAAGCTGATCGTTATAATAAACGCGCACAATATAACCAAGGTATTTGCGATTTCCCGATTCCAGCGGCGGACTTGCCTTGATCGGTTTCCCTTTCTTGGCCGGATTAATCGCGGCCGCTGCAGCGGCGAGGTCAGTCTCGGCGGATTTCGTCTTCGATTTGGGACGAATGTAGGTGACGGCCAACGTTTCACTGTCGCTATCGGCCCAATCGTGATTCGGCGTCAGCCACTCGAAACCGACGTCGGCGTCTGTCAGCTTGATGTCATTGTCGCCCACCGTGTCATAAAAGAAGACCCGGATCCTCACTTTCGCGCGGTCGATCACTGCGTTTGGTCGTTTGTTCACCGCAATCCGCAACATCAAATTAGTCTCAGCATCCGGATCCGAAGTTTCCGATGCGGTTACCTCGCTAATTCCAAGCGTCGATCCCACGGGAATTCCCTGTGTCGTGGTGGTAACGCTCAAAGCATCGAGCGTAGTTGCGGGTTTTCCGGTATCGAGCGCTGAGCCGGTCGTTGATCCGGGAGCTGCCGGCACGCCAGTCTTTAGTTTCATGTCCGCCAGTTCGTAGAGCGGGCCAGCCGACGGCCCGATCTCTTGAACTCGGCGCCACGTCTCAGCCGAGCGATCGAAGTTTTGGATCGATTCGTAAATCATCGCCATTTTGGCTAGCACTTCGGCGTTTTTTGGGTCGCGTTGAGCAGCGTCTTGCAAACGCTCCAGCGCATTCACGCTATCACCGCTTTCGCGTGCCGCGTTCGCTTCCTGTAACAAACGGTCGGCCACGGACATTGTCGATGTTGCAGGCGTAAGCGCCGGGCTTGGAGAGGCGATTGGCAATGCAACCGGCGGTGCAGAAGGCGCAGCCGACGGAAGCGGCGCCAGCGCTAGCCGAGTCGCCACGGCGCCAGTGGCTGGCCGCGTTTCGCTGATGTAATGAAAGCCGGTTACGAAAATTTCCGCGACCGCGAAAACAATGATCGCGATCAGTCCAATATTAGAGCTCTTGTCGGTTTGCGCGCTGGAAAGAAACGAGGGCGACGTCATAGGCAGTTCATTCTTGTAGACCGCGCGGTCACCCTGTCAACTCAGGAGCCGTCTGAGTTTCCACCTGCCACGCCGTAGTCTCGGCCAAGGTGGGTGGGGAACTCCAACTCAATGACTAACGCGAGATGTCGCCCTGGCTGAGCATCTGAAAGCCGGCGCCGCTCAAAACGGAAATGGCGCAGTCGTTATCGTCCACGTGGAGCGCGAGCGCTGCCTGACCGCGCGGACGCATAAGAAGGGGATAGGTGAAGTGCACGTTCACTTCGGCCATGAAAAGCGCGGCGAAGAGTTTCGAGAGCTCGGTTGCAACTTCACGCATCTCAACCACGACAACGTGGCAGGTTCCGAACGCGATGTTGCTCTGGCGGAACAGTTTTTCCACGCCCTCGGGATCGCTCACGACCAGGCGCGCAATCGCCGAATCGGTCGATTCAGAAACGCTCATCGCCATCACGTGGTAGTCGTGAGCGTTGAGCAGCTTCAGAACGTCGTGCATTGCGCCGACTTTGTTAGGCAGGAAAACCGAGAACTGTTTGACGAGTGGCCCGTCGCCTTTCGAGCTTGTCTTCGGTAAATCGAGTGCCATAGGTGGAATGCGCTCCCCACACGTTGTCAGAATTACGAGCGTTCGGCGACTAAATTAAGTCAGGACCGGACTAGTGGTTTTTGTCTCTCGGCCGACCGCGTCGGGTATACTCCTTGCGGAATTTGGAAAGAGAGCGTTCCATAACCGCGACCGATGGAGCCGGAAAACGAATTGATCGCCCAACGCCGGGAAAAGCTTGCCGCGCTTCGAGCGCGCGGCGTAGAACCGTTCGGTCGTGCATTTGAAACTTCTGGCTCGATCGCTGAAGTCCGCGAAAAATTCAAGGAAGGCGAATCGCTCAGCGCCGCCGGTCGAATCACCGCCCATCGCGACATGGGCAGGAGTCACTTTGTCGATCTTCGCGATGCGACTGGCAGAATTCAGGTTTATTTTCACGAAAAAGGAATCGGCGCCGAAGCGATGGAAATCTTCAAGCTGCTCGATCTCGGCGATTTCATCGGCATTGAAGGCGCGTGTTTCCTGACCAAAACTAACGAGCCGACATTAAAGGCGCACAAATTTGAAGTGCTCTCCAAGTCACTTCGACCGCTGCCTGAAAAATGGCACGGTCTGCAGGACGTCGAAGCGCGGTATCGCCAGCGATATGTCGATCTTGTGGCGAATGAACAATCCCGCAAGACATTTCAAAAACGGATCGCGATGGTGCGTGAACTCCGGTGGTTCTTGGAGGACCGAGGTTTTTTGGAAGTCGAGACACCGATTTTGCAAAACGTGGCGGGCGGAGCGGCGGCGGCGCCGTTCAGCACCCATCACAAAGCGCTCGGACTCGATCTTTATCTGCGAATCGCGCCGGAACTTTATTTGAAGTGCCTCCTCGTAGGCGGATTCACCAAAGTGTTCGAATTGAATCGGAATTTTCGAAACGAAGGAATTTCTCGGAAACACAATCCAGAATTCACGATGCTGGAACTTTACTGGGCCTACGTCGATTTCGAAAAAATGGCGAACCTGGTCGAAGAGTTGATCTGTCATCTCGCGGAAAAGGTTTGCGGCTCGCTCCAAATCGAACACAAGGATGCTCAGGGCAAGGTCGTGCGCACAATCAACCTGAAGCGGCCGTGGCGGCGCGCGCGATATGTCGACCTCGTTCGCGAAGTCGCGGGCAAGGATTGGTTCGATCTTTCGCGCGAGAAACGGCGCGTCCGTGCGACCGGGGAATTGAAACTCGAGATCCTGCCGCAGCTCGCTGATTTCGAAGTGACGCAACATGTTTTCGAAAAATTGGTCGAAGAAAAAACATTCGATCCATTGTTCGTGACTCATTGTCCAAAAGAGCTGGTGCCGCTGGCGAAACAAAACGCGAGCGATCCTGCTTTGGTTGACGTTTACGAGCTGATCATCAATGGCACGGAAATGTCGCCCGGTTACACCGAGCTCAATGATCCTGATGTGCAGCGGCAACGGTTACTCGAGCAAGCGGGCGAAGAAACACAGAGGCTGGATGAAGATTTTTTGCTCGCACTCGAACACGGAATGCCGCCGGCAGGAGGATTTGGTCTCGGGATCGACCGCTTGGCAATGCTGTTTACTGGCGCCGAATCAATCCGCGATGTGATTTTGTTTCCGCTGTTGAAACCAAAGCGAGACTAACGCTCCCGGTACAAACGCAATTATTGCTTTGAATCGCTGGACTTTTTCGCCGTTGGTGAAGTTGTCGGCGATGGAGTGGGGGACGGACTGGAATCGGCCTGGGCTTTTTTCGGCTCGTCTTCTTTCTCCGGAGTGAAAGTCAAGTGCCTGGCTCTGAAACGCGGATCTCCCTGATCTTCTGGCTGCTGGTTGGCTTCGCGCCCTTCATTGGCTTTTTCGGCAACTTTTGTGACCGAGCCGACACCTGAATTGATGAAGCTCCCTTGAAACTTCGGATCAGATCCGCTGCTTTGCAGATTTTTCAGTGAGTCTACGTTTTGAATTTTTTCCTTCGACCGAGTTTTGAAATGCAAAGGTCCTTCATCTCGCAACATGGGATTCTCGGACTCGCTCGTCTTGCCTCGATAAAGGTTGTCGTCATGCTCGGCTGTATTGCTTTCTTCATCCGGCGTGCCTGAAGGAGCCGCTCCACTGGCGTTCTTGCTCGTCGTTCCGATGCCAGTGGTAGTAGTGGCGTAAGGGCCTAGGTCTGGAAGACCAAGCGCGTGAGGTTCTTGCCCAAGCGCGCTCCACGTGATCCCAGCCGCGAATACAACGATGCAGAAGGCGGTGGCCGGCTTCATTTAGGAGAAACGGATTACACCGGCACCGCATTGAAATCAACGGATTTTGAAGCTCGCTCAAAAAATGTGAGAACGCTGCTCGACTAGATTCGGTTTAGGTGGTCCCCGTAGCGGTGGCGATGGCGCTCGCAGTCGCGCTGGCGGTTGCAGAGGCTGAAGCTGATGGCGAAGCCGATTCGGCCGCGCTCGGTGATGGAGAGCGATGCGGATTGTGTTTTCCTTTTTTCCAACCCGAGAGAGATCCTGTCTGAATTGATCGTCGGTTTAAGTCCGATACGGATCACGGAAGTCTGTACCGAAGGTCGACGTATTCGCCGCAAGGATCCTCCGGCTAGGAAGCAAGACGTCTCAAACAAACGTTGAGTGCGGCGATCAATGTGATTCCAAGAGAGAAGCTCATTAAAACGAGTCCTTTGCCATGCTTCAACATTTCTCCAAGAACAGCGTGCACCGCGAGATATGAGAATCCACCGGCCACATTCGCCATGAACAGGCTCAGCCAAAAAGACGGCTGATTTGCCAAAACGAAAAAACCGATCATGGCGCCGATTAATGTCGTTGCTTCAATCGCAGCTACCCATGCGAGCGCGCGACTGCGGGGAAAGCCGGCGCCGATCAAAAGACTGCCGAGAGCGAGACCTTCTGGAATTTTGTGAATGCAAAGAGCAGAGAAAAGCGACCATTGGCCGGCGGCGGTTACTTGAGCTTCTTGGCCAATTCCGAGGGACAGACCGTCCGTTGTACTATGAATCGCCAGCGCGATGATGAGCGCAGAGGCGATTTCACCGAAGTGTCTGGTCGCGTCGGCATCGAAGTGACTCGCAGCGCACGCCGGACAAACGTGATGGACATATTTGCTGATGAAAAAAAAGAGCGCATATCCGGTTGCAGCGGCCAATATTACCCAACGCCAATCGCTCTTGCCTAGACTCTCAGGGAAAATCGCGAATAACGTCACGCCGAGAAGTGTTCCGGCGGCGAAACTGATCAATGCGCAAAGGGGCTTGTGCGTTAGGCGCAGCGTCGTGCTGATCGCACCGCCGCCGACGGCGAATGCATAGGCTGCGGCGACCTGCCAGAAAATGACGTCCGCGTTCACGTTGTCGATTTTGAAGAGTGCAAGCGTGCCCTAACGAATTACGGCGCTAAAGAGCATGCGTTCGAGTCCTGCTCGATCTGAATCGTGCAGTGCTCGATTCCAAAAATGTTATGAAGATGTTCGCAGACTGAATGCAAGAAGTCGTCACTGCCCGATCCGTCAGGCATTTCCAAATGCACCGTCAGTGCGATTCGTGTCGTGCTGAGCGGCCAGATATGTAAATCGTGAACAGCAGTTACACCATTCAGCGTTTCCAGATAATGGCGTACCGAAATTGGATCGACATTCGGTGGGACGAGGTCGAGCGCCAGTGCAAGCGAATGCCGCAGCAATCCCCATGTTCCCCAGATGATCGCTGCATTGATTGCGAGACTCGTGACCGGATCGATCCAATGCCAGCCAGTCAAAACGATAATTGCTCCGGCGATAACAACGCCGGCGGAAACCGCGGCATCGGATGCCATGTGCAAAAACGGTCCTTTAATATTGAGGTCGCGTTTGTGGCCGCCAAAGAAGAGTAGGGCCGTGACTCCGTTGATGACAATTCCCAGAGCGGCCACCAGCATCACGGTCTTGCCGCCAACCTCGCCGGGATTACCAAATCGCCGAATCGCCTCCCAGGTTATGCCGCCAACGGCGACTAGTAAGAGGATCGCATTCGCCAGCGTGGCCAGAATAGACGAGCGACCAAGTCGATACGTGCGGCGTGCTGTCGCCGGAGTTTTTCCTAGATAAATCGCGCCCCACGCGAGCAAAAGACCGAGCACGTCGCCGAAATTGTGTCCCGCGTCCGCCAGCAACGCGAGCGAGTGAGCAGCAATCCCAAAAACAATTTGGGCGACCACATAAGCGATATTGAGCGTGACACCGATGGCGAACGCGGCGCCGAACTGCTCTGGTCCAGCCGAACCGTTGTGGTGCGAATCATTTGCCGCTGGCATCGGGCGAAGATACCGTGATTCCCGTAACCTCAGCAAGAATACCGAAACGCGGCTGTCAATTCTTGCGAACGCGCGCGCGAATTAGCCGGAATCCGGAAACGGCGATCAACAGCGCTCCGAACGTACAGACAATCGCGGCGCCAGATGGCAGGTCCCACCAGTAGGAAAGAAACAAACCGGCGACTCCACCGACGAGCGCGACGATCCAGCCAATTAGCAGGCGGTTGCCGGTTCGTTGCGCGAGATTGATTCCGCATATCGCGGGCACAATCAGATAACTGAAAACCAAAAGCACGCCGGCGATGCGGACAAAGCTGGTCACGACCAGCCCGAAGACGGCGTAGAAAAGAAAATCCCACCAGCGGACGCGCAATCCTTTTTCGTAAGCCCCGTCGCGGTTGAATGAAACGAGCAGGAAACTTTTGCGAAAATTAAAATGGAAAGCGCCGACCGTAGCGAAGAGAGCGAACCGTTCCCAAACTTCGCGTGGTGTTACCAGCAGAATATTTCCGACCAGCATGTTCTTGATTTCTTCGTCGCCTTCCGCGGCGCGGCTCAACAACAACACAGCTGCTGCAGCCGCGACCACATAGGAAATTCCGATCACGGCTTCCTGTGGAATCTGGCTCGCGCGTTTTCCAGTTATGGAAAAAATTGCTGCGCCAACTAAAGTAAAGGCAAGCGCGATGCCGAACGTGGTCCAGCTTTCAAGTTCGAGATGCAATAGAACCGCGAGACAAATTCCGAGCGACGCCATCTGCGCCATGGCAATGTCGATAAAAATAATTCCGCGTTGGACCACGTGCAGGCCGAGATAGACCAGCAGCCATGGTAAAAGAATGCAGGCCACGATCGGCCAGAACATTACGTCCCACATGATTATTTGAGCGCGGCGGCGAGCCGAGAGACGAGGGTGTCGATTAACTTCGGGTAGGTATCGGTGCCCGGAATGCCGCCGGGAAATTGCGAGAACTCCACGACCTTGGCGCCGGTGGCGTTTGCAACTTTCTCGGCGATGCGCCGATCGTGATACGGTTCGACAATGACGGCCTTTACATGTTGCGCTTTCATCTGCGCGATCACTTCGGTTAAATGCGATGGCGACGGAGGAATTCCCGGTTTCGGCTCGAGAAAGATGTCGATGCTGACCCCGAAGCGGTGCGCGAAGTACGGCCATGAATCGTGATAAGCGACGACATGCTGATCTTTAGACGGCAACATCGCCGCGCCCCATTCCTGAAGTTTCGCGTTAATCGTCGCTTCAAACTTCTTGTAATTGCTCTCGTAGAAGGCAGCGTTCGCTGGATCAAGGGTGGCGAATGATTGCGCGATGTGCTGTGCGATCGCTTTGGCGATTATCGGATCGACGGTGAAATGCGGATTGCCGAGTGCGTGCACGTCGCCGGCGGCGCGAGTCACATTTGTCGGCACATTCATCAACCGAATTCCCTGTGCTGCTTGCACACGCCCCGGTTTACCGAGTTCGATCTTTGGATTGCGCGCATTTTGCAATAGTGGCGGCAACCATCCGAGCTCGAGCTCGGCGCCGCCGTCAATCAACACATCGGCGTTACGAAGCGAGACGACGAAACTTGGCCGCGCATCGACAAAGTGTGGGTCTTCGGTCGCTTTCGCGAGAACGATGATGTCGATCTTGTCGCCGCCGATTTCACGCGCGAGCGAACCGAAATCGGGCAGCGTCGCAACGACATTCAGCTTTGCGTTTGCGGAACAAGCGCAGAGGAAAAATGCAAACAGGATTAACACGATTCGTTTCATACTCTTAAAATTTGTGAGCGCCGTGCGAGCCGAGGATGAATTCGAATTGGAGAAAGACAGAATCCTCTTCGTGATCGGCCAGAAAAAATGTTTCGTCGAGGAAATCATGATTGTATTGCAGACGAATCTTTGAGAACTCGGTCGGATACCAGGTTAGGTTCGCGCTAATCCGGGAACGTGATTGTCGATCGATGTCGTCGGTAAACTTGGAGTCCTGCGCGTCGTAATAGTCGCCGCGGATTCCTGCGACCCAGCCTTTTTTGAATCCCCAGAGCACTTGCGAATAGATTCCCCAGTCATGAAACGTTTCGGCGACCGGAAATGATTCCTTCACGCCGCGGCCCGCTTCGTAGCGACGATACATGAATTCGGTTTGCCATTTCACAAACGGAAAACCTCCCTCGGCGTTTGCGCTTTTCCATTTGTAGAGAAGATCCGCGCCGTAAATCTGCGACCGCGAATTTCCGCCAGTCTCATTTGAACCAAACGCGCCTGAAATGCCCGCGAGCACGACCTGCGTCGGGCTGAGATCGAACGAATTTTCCCAGCGTGGAATCCAGACGAAATCTTCAAGCCCGCGAATTTCACGATCAGTTGTTCTGCGATCAAAAAAGATTCCGTTGTCACCGGGATTACGAAATGAGTAACCGGTGCTGCCGCGGCCGTTTTGCACGCCAAGAATCAACTGCGAATACCACGGCACTGGAACGATCCAGGAGATTTGGGCGCCAACGCCGCGCAAACCGTCCGGGCCAAGCAATCGTCCAGCGACAATTGGATCGTCCACAAAGTCCCAGGTATGCGGGTGCGTCGGATTAATCCGGCCGAATGCGGCGAAGAATTGTCCAGCTTTGAGCTGAAGATTGAACGGTAAACTTGTCGTTTGCATGAAAGCTTCTTCGACTTCGACATCCGTGTTGTTGTCGTTGTCGAGCTTGAACACGATGTTGGCGAAACCTTCGAAGTAAGGATCGACTGCACCGTCAAACGCGAGCTCGATGTTGCGCGCGTTGAATCCGCGCTGCATCGGATCGTGATCGCCAACTTCGAGCTGGTCCAGATGTTTGTCGCTTGAAGCGGCGAGCGCAAATAATCCATCGAACGAAATGTTCATGTAATTTTTTCCGCCGCCGATTCCGATCGGTTGGGTCAAGGAAGCACCGGCTCCGGTGGTTGAAATCGTTTCCGTCGGCGCCGACGAAACAACAGACGTGTCCGTGGTTGGGAAGTTTCCGACTGCGTTTTCATTCGCGTTGACGCTTGGCGCAGAAGCTGTCGGTGGCGTGGTCGATGTCGATGAAACGACCGACGCATCTTCAGTGGGAAATCGCATTGAGGCTGCGCTCGGCGACGGCGTCGCCGAAGGCGATGGCGACGTGGACGCCACAGAGGGTGTCCTTCCGATCTCTGCCGCCGAACCGTTCTGCTGATTCAATCGATCGATCGTCGTCTGTTGTTCTCTCACTTGCTGTTGCAACGTTGTCACCGTTTCAGTCAGGGCTCGCACTTCCCGACGCAAAGCTTCAACGTCCGGCGATACAACTGGCGTGGACGCGGCGTCCTGCGCCTGCGCGCTCACGAGCCCTGCGCCTGTTATTGCGATCAAAATAAATTTGTTCATGAAAACTCCTGATTAAAAGACCTGGGCGAATTCGCCCAAACGGATTTGCGTTGGCATGCGCTAATCTGGTGGCGCAATGAACGCGGCAAGCGCCGCCATCCCGCGGGCGCGGGGGTTGATTAACGGTCAGGACCCTACCGGCGGCGCGTGTTCAAAAACGCTCGCGAGAAGAAAAATCGGACCGACCCAGAGCGGGGTTAATTCGGAAATCTCAAATTCGTCGACCGGAACTGGAGCGCTGATCAAGAGCGTAACCGGCGAATGATTAAGATTGCCCGAACTGACAAACGTGACCGCGCACGAATGCTCGATGCGGCTTGCATCCGAGTGGATTCGTTCGTGCCATAGCGGCGAGACGCTGAGCGTGAGCGCCCAGAGAAAAGCAGCGGAAGCGAGGGCCGCGACAAAAGCGCGCAAACTCATGCTGCTTTTCATCGAAGCCGATTTTGTGTCCGCCTAACAAAATTCGCAAACATTTTATTTTGGCAGCGGCTTGACTGAGTCTGCTACTTGTTCTTTCTCGCGCTGTAGGCGAAACATGTAGGTGAACATGATGTAGCCCATCAGGCGGCGAGGATTGTCATCGGTACAATACATCGCAGAGTTGAATTGGCGATTTCGGGGGTGGGGTAAGATCAATCGTCGATGAATTTTCCCGCCCGCTTTGCCAATCAAGCTGGATCTCGCCAGGTTTTATTGAAGTCGTAAGCGTCACCGAAAGTCGCCTCATTTTTGTAACCGGCATGAATCGCGTCGACGACGATCTTGTGGAGTTCGGTGTAGTAGCCGGCTTCGATGTACGGCTGAGGATCTTCTTTCGCCGAGATCATTTCGTCGCGTGTTTACAGAAAGAGCTGTAAACATCGTCAACCCTTCGAAGTTTTTAAATCCACGACTTCTTCAGCAACCATACCTTCACAAGTTGCGTCAGCGCGACGTAGCAGATCAGTGTCGCCAACAAGAACGGCCAAAACTGCCATGGTAGGGGAACAAATCCTAGAAATTGAGCCAGCGGAGAGAATGGCAGGACTGCGCCAATTCCCATAATCAGAATCGTAGTCATTGTTAATTGCCAACTCGCGCGCGACTGAATGAATGGAACTAAATTCGTTCGTATCACATGAACGATAAGCGTTTGAGTCATTAGCGATTCAACGAACCAGCCCGTGTGAAAAAGCGCGGCTGCATAGGTGGCATCAGGCTCCAATGTCTGCGGAAATCGCCAAGCCAGTAGCGCCGGCGCAGGTAATCCAAGGTCGGTGCACTTAAAGTAGAACCACATCAGGCAATAGGTCGTGTAATCGAAGATGGAGCTGATTGGCCCAATGAAGACGATGAATTTGGCAATTTCGCCCATGTTCCACGGCTTCGGCCGAGCGATCTGCGTCGGACCAACGTTATCGGTTGGAATCGGCACTTGCGAAAAGTCGTAGAGCAAATTGTTAGTCAGAACCTGAATCGGCGCCATTGGCACGAATGGAAACCATGCGCTCGCACCGATGACGCTGAACATGTTGCCAAAATTGGAGCTAGCACCCATCCGGATGTACTTGAGGATATTCACGAAGACCTTGCGACCTTCGAGCACACCCTCCTCAAGCACCATCAGGCTCTTTTCGAGAAGGATCATGTCAGCCGATTCCTTGGCGATATCGACGGCGTTATCGACAGAGATGCCAACATCGGCAGCTCTTAGCGCCGGTGCGTCGTTGATGCCGTCGCCCATGAAGCCGACAACGTTGCCTCGGTTCTGCAGCGCTTTAACTACGCGCTGTTTGTGAGAAGGAGAAAGACGCGCAAAAACATCGATGGCGCTGGCGGCTTCGGACAATTGCGCATCCGACATCGTTTCGACCTCTCGGCCGAGCACAATCTTGTCGGCATTGATACCAACCTCGGTGCAGACCTTTCGGGTGACTAAGTCGTTGTCGCCAGTAAGCACCTTGACCGTCACACCGTGTTGGCGCAGGACCGTGATTGCTTTGGCGGCCGTGTCTTTTGGTGGATCGAGAAAAGCGACATAGCCGGTCAAGACCATATCGCACTCATCAGCCTTCAAGTATGACGACCGGATGTCCAATTTCTTTGTCGCGATCGCCAAAACACGCAGACCATCTTCATTTAAACCGTTCACTTGCTCAGCAAGGTCGCCGACGAAGATCGGTTCCATTGGAAAAACTTCGCCATCGCTCTCGAAATGCGTGCACTTGTCAAACACTGCTTCGGGAGCGCCTTTGGTAAGCAACTGTCTTTGACCATCCGGTCCTTCTACAGCTACCGACATCATCCGCCGGGAAAAATCGAACGGGATTTCATCGATTTTCCGATACCTCTCAATCCCGAGCTCGCCGTGCAATTCGGCGTGCTTCAATACCGCGCGGTCGAGCACATTCTTCAATCCGGTTTGAAAATGGCTGATCAAATAAGCGTCGCGCAGCACCTCTTCGTTCTCGTTTTTGAAAACGTCGCAATAAATTTCCAGAATGACGCGATCAATCGTAAGCGTGCCCGTCTTGTCGGTGCAGAGCACATTCATTGCGCCAAAGTTCTGAATCGAATGGAGGCGCTTCACGATGACCTTCTTACGCGACATCGCTAGCGCACCTTTCGATAAGCAAACGGAGACGATCATCGGCAGCATTTCTGGTGTAAGCCCGACCGCTACGGCGAGTGCGAAGAAGAACGCTTCCTTCCAATCGTGCTTCGTTAGGCCGTTTATTAGAAAGACCAGCGGCACCATCACAAACATAAAACGAAGCATCAGCCAGGTGAATTTCTTGACGCCTTTATCAAAGGCGGTTTCAGGCTGCCGTCCGATTAAACTGCGCGCTACTTTCCCAAAATATGTTTGTGAGCCGGTCGCGACGATGACTGCCGATGCCGCTCCGCTTTCTACACTGGTTCCGAGGAAACATAGATTGTGGCGTTCAATCGCGGGAACATTTTCACGAGTGTCGGGCACTTCCGCTTTCTCCACTGGCAACGATTCCCCGGTGAGAGTTGCTTGAATCACGAACAGATCCTTAGCGGAAATGAGTCTGACATCGCCCGGAATCATGTCTCCGGAGGACAATTTCACGATGTCTCCAGGCACCAGTTCCCGGAGCGGGATTTCTCTTTGCTGTCCGTCCCGGACAACGGTTGCGGTGACGCTAATCATCGCCTTGAGTTTTGCTGCCGCATTATCAGCTCTCATTTCCTGAACGAAACGCAGCATGACACCTAATAACACCATCAACATCATGACAGTGCCGCCAGCGAAGTCAGCGGTCGCGTATGACAAGATCGCCAGGACGGTCAGCAAAATGACGAGGGGGTTGCGGACTGCAGTCCAGAGCCGCGACAACCAGGTATGCCTTGCTTCCTTCGCAACTTCATTCGGACCGAAAACCTCCAACCGCTCTGCCGCTTCTTCCTCAGTCAGGCCTTGAGCCGACGTTTTGAGTCGTTGAAACGTCTCGACAACCTCCTCTGTCGCTGCGTCACGAATCAAATCGGCGGTCCAAACGCCGTTAGGCTCTTTTACGGCATGCATAGTGGAGAATTGTTAGCACCGCCGTCGCGGGGCTGCTCTATACCCCCACCCCCTATATTGCGTCAACCGATTTCTTTGTTACAGTCATTCCACTGGAAATCGTAGTTCAATGAAATCGAAACACATTCGTCCTGGGTTGGAGAAAAGAGCGCTCGTCGTGCGTTTACGGAAGATTAAAGGTCAAATTGAAGGGATTGAAAAAATGGTGGAGGCAGACGCTAACTGCTCGAATGTGCTGATGCAGGTTGTTTCTGCAAGACAAGCACTAAAATCATTCAGCGAAGAAATGATCGAGTCGCATCTGCATGAGTGTATCGAAAACGCGGCGACCGAGTCAGAAAGCCGCCGGCATCTGCGCTCCTTACTCACCGTCCTGCGGCGCTATGCAGTGTAAATCCAAAGCAGCAGCGTCGCTCCAACTGCAACGATTATCGCTGGGTAAACGCGCGTCGAGTGACGATCTTGCGAATCAGACCGCTTGTTGGCCGAGCCATTTTACGGCCATACGCGTAACCTGACGGGCGTTCTTGAGTTTCAACTTCTCTTTGATGTTGGTGCGGTGCGTCTCCACCGTCTTCGGGCGAACGCCGAGCGCGTCCGAAATTTCGCGCACTTCGTGGCCTTTGCCGATGAGCTCGAAGATTTCGAACTCGCGATCGGTCAGGAGAGATATTGGATCGTCGGCCGCGTTCGGTGGTGAGCCCCTTCCGTTGTCTTGCATCTGCGACGCGATTACCTTACTGAGGTAACGATGGCCATTCAGCACTTCCCGTAATGCCGAGCTAATGTTGTCGATCGCGTCCTGTTTCACAATGTAACCCATCGCCCCCGCGTGAAGTGCGCGCTCTGCATAAAACGCTTCCTCGTGCACGGACAAAATCAGGACGGGCAGTTTTGGAAATTCGGCGCGAATTGTTTTGGTCAATTTAATTCCGCTCGTGCCCGGCAAGCCGATATCGACAATCACCAAATCCGGTCCGAGATCGCGAATCAGCGCCATCGCGTCCGCCGCCGTGCTCGCTTCGCCGCAAACCACGAATTCATCTTTCGCGTCAATCAGACGAACGAGGCCTTTGCGTAAGACCGGATGATCGTCAACCAGCAGGATCTTTTTGGCGTTCGCCTCACTAGCCATCAGGCCGCCTGTCCTTCCAACCATTGCACGGCAAACCGCGTGACTTGTCGCGCATTCTTCAAATTCAATTTCTTCTTAATATGAGCACGATGAGTCTCGACCGTTTTGGCACTGATGTGCAACGTGCGCGCAATCTCGCGCACGTCCAGACCTTTGCCGATTAATTCCAAAATCTCGAGTTCGCGATCGCTCAACTTGTCGGTCGAGCTTGTCTGATTCATCCCGCTCGCAAAATTCGTAATCAACTTCGCCGACATGTCGGCACTGAGATACGGCCGGCCCATCAGCACTTCACGGATCGCGATGATGACATTCTCGAGCGCCTCCTGTTTCATCACGTAACCCTGCGCGCCAGCCCTCAACGCGCGCAACGCGTAGAGAGATTCGTCGTGCATCGAAAGAATCAGCACCGGCAATTTCGGAAATTCCGCGCGGATGTTTTTGATCAGCTCAATTCCGTTTGCACCTGGCAAGCTAACGTCGACAATCGCCAAGTCCGGCTCCAACTGTCGAATCACGGTCATGCCTTCCGCTGCATTCCCCGCTTCTCCGCAGATGTGAAACGCGTCGTCCGAGCTGTTGATCAACTGTTCGAGTCCCTTTCGGAACAGTGGATGATCGTCCACAATCACGATGCGCTTCTGTTTCTCCGATTTCAGTGCGGATTTTTCTTTTGTCTCAGTCACCGTCTTCGTTTGGTCGTCGCGATTGGCAGGGAGCAAGTTACTCGCACGCCGCCTCTCTTTAAGGATTCCAATTCCAGCCGCGCGCCGATTGATTCCGCGCGGAATTTCATGATGTGAAAGCCGAGGCCGTGGCCTTTGGTTTTGCCCGTGAATCCGACGCCGTTATCGGTCACGCTGAAAACGAGATCTTTGTTGAAGCGTTTGACCTCCAGCAAAATTTGAGTGGCGCGAGCGTGTTTGTTCGCGTTGACGATCGCTTCGCGTAAAATTCGGTAGAGCTGTGAGGCGACTGCGTCGTTCTCGAGATTGATCTCGGTTTTCAAAAGCAGTCGGCACGATGTCTTCCAGATTTTCCGGTGCACCAAGCGCCGTAGGGCGGACACAAATTCAGCTGCGTCGATCTCTTCCTTGTGCAAGTCCCGCGCGATGTTGCGCGCGTCCGTGACCGAGCTGTTGATCAGTTGTGCGATCCTTTCCAAGTCGTCCACTTGGACACCGCGATGATCTTTCAGGCGCAATGCAGTGGCGCGTGTCAAGAACCCGATCGCGGTCAGTTGCTGGCACAGACCGTCGTGCAATTCCTGGCCGAGCCGTTCCTGTTCGCGGTCGCTGATTTCGAGGATCTGACCTTCGAGACCTTTGCGGCGCTTAATTTCATTTTCCAATTCGGAGTTGGCAACGCGCAGCGCTCTAGTGCGCTGCTGAACCAGTTTTTCCAACATCTCTTTTGATCGTTGCAGCGCCACCTCAGCTTGTTTGCGAGCAGTAATGTCCGAGTTTGTCTCGAGGACAAAGGCGCGCCTTCCGCTCTGATCTCGATCAATTGCCCAGTGGCTCATCACAACGATTATCGTGCCATCTTTGCGTTTGTGAACGAGCTCACCGCTCCAGCGATCGCCGCGCTCAAGTTTCTTGTAAATCTGCTCAAGCGGTTCGGGGTGTTCCGTTCGCAATAATTTGTGCGTTACCTTGCCCAACGCTTCCTCCGGCCGATAGCCATAGAGTTCCTGCGCTCCGTGGTTCCAGTAAGTCACGCGATCTTCCCGGTCGCGTACGACGATGGCTTCATTACTGAGATCGAGCAGGCGCGCCTGTTCGCCGAGACGTTGTTCCTGTTTCTTGCGCTCAGTGATGTCGATCAAAGAAGCGATCCAGCCGACAATTTCGCCGCGACTGTTTTTGTCCGGTACGTAAACGGCGTGCAGAAAATGGGGTCTGCGTGGAAAAGGAACAACCGCTTCACAGGACACAGTCTCTCCGGATAAAACCCGATCGATGTGTGGCCGAATGGTCGCCAGGCCTTTTTCGCCCATCACTTCGACAATCGCTTTGCCCGTAATCTCCTCCGGCGAGCGGCCAAGCATTTTCGCATAAGCGGCGCTGACATAGCGATAACGCAAGTTCCGCGTGCAGCGAGTGAGCATGAACGGCGATTGGGTAACGATTTGCTCCAACTCGGCTTCACGACGGACGGCATTCTCATCGCTATTTGCACCGTTGCCCTGGGTACCGTTGGTCGCGTTGCGACGAAGGCGACCGTTCGTCTTTTTGGGCGTCCTGATAGCGGCTACTTTCGCTTTGCTCATATCCGAGGAACAAATTCCCGAGCCTGAATCGGAACCCTATTCGTAAAAGCCCTCTCTCGAAAGGCAAAAAAGCAAGCAACACTTGGCAAGATCGATATCGCTGGCTGCCCGCATAGTAATTATTCCGATCCCTCGATTCGCCGTTCGTACCCGCGTGGTACAAAATAATTTCATCAGGGACAAACGAGGACGGGTTATTCCGCTCACACTTTCGAACGCGTTCATGAATCTCGCCTGGTACGGCCATTTGAAATTTAAAAACCACCCCTTTGTATCGTCATCCTGGTCAGCCGGGGGCCTGGCGTTGTTCGAATACATTTTCCAAGTACCGGCGAACCGCATCGGTTCGAATGAGTGGAGCGTGCCATAGCTTAAAGTTTTGCACGGGAATGCATCATCCTGATCATTTTCAGGATCATCGCTTTTGTTCTGTTTCGTTCGCCGATTGAATGGAACATCGGCGTGGCTTACGCGATGATTGTGGGCCCCGTGCTCTTCGCTTTTAGCGTCCAAACGCGGTTTATTTCCTTGGCGTCGGCTTCTTCGATCGAAATCCCCGACGCAGCCCTTCGGTCGGCGGACGCAGGCCGACGAGATCCTGTGGATCGAATGCGCGAAGCGCGGCCTCGACCGTTGGTCCGATTCCGACAATTCCTTCTTCCACGTTCGGACCAAAACGCGCCAACGAGGTCGAGTGGATGTAGTGGCTATGGAAAAAAAGCGCCTCGTTGGGCAAGTCCAACGCGTCTAAGAATTTGACCTATTGCGCAACCGGTGCGCGCCCCGATTGCGCGTTGGCGGCCACCTTCTCATCGTGGAGTTACGCAAAAACGCGCGTTATGAAAGGAACGGGAAAAACTTGCGAAGGGATGGACTTATGTTGAATCCGACTTTGCAATACAGCACGGCGACCGGCGCAACGGTTTCTGATGAAGCTCTCATGGAAGCCATCACCGAGCATCGGCCCGAAGCGCTGAATGAGTTTTATTCGCGCCACGGCGGTAGATTGAAGTCGGTCATCGGCAACGTTGTGCACGAGGAGGGCGATGCCGACGACGTGTTGCAGGATATTCTGTTGCAAATCTGGCACGAAGCCGATCACTATTCGCCGAAAGCCGGAAAATTACTCGGCTGGGTTGCGACACTCGCGCGTCGGCGCGCGATTGATCGACTTCGCCGGAAACAGGCTTATTGCCGCGCGAAAGAGCGTTATCAGGAACATCTCAATGAACAGCTGGGTGCGGCGGAGGGAAGTCATTCTTTTGCCGAAGACGTCTCGCGGTCGGACTTGCGACACTTTCTGGATCGCCGACTGAATCTTCTGCCGAAGCATCAACGCGAAGCGCTCGAGCTCGCGTTCCTCGCGGGAATGAGTCATCGCGAAATCGCCTCAGTCACTCGCGCGCCGCTAGGCACCGTCAAGACACGGCTCGAGCTTGGCTTACAAAAACTGACCCAGTCGCTCAGGCCAATCCGGCACAAAATCTAACATTTAAGGGCGCCGGGGGCTCCGTTAAAACACGGCCTCAGGGAATGGAGTTCCCGGCAGGGCTCTCATTAAGTCGGCGACTTCGTCGTCGATCTTTATTCGCAACAGATCTCGTCCGATCGCATCCAACGCTGAAATTTTCAGGCATTGTGTTATGTTTATGCAAATGGATACAGCCCAAATCACCGCCTACTTGAAAACGTATTGTGGCTGGAGTGCCGGTGTTCGCGCCGTGCTCGCCAAATACAATTTGCCCTACACTGAAAAAGATATCATTCAGAATCCGGCGTTTCGCTGGGAAATGGAAACCAAGAGTGGCCAACCGCTTTCGCCCTGCGTCGAAATTGACGGAAAAATGTTGGCCGATGTCAGCGGCGAAGAAGTCGAGAGATATTTGATCGACAACAAACTAGTCCAGCCGAGTGAGGCGCAGACGGACGTTCCATTGAATGCGCCGTGCCCGACCGAGCAGCACGAAGGCACAGTAAAGCTGAGTTTCTAATTGGGAGTAGGGCCGCGCCTTATGGCTAACAGTAGGACACAACGCCACCTTGCTACTCTTCAGATTCCGTTTCGGGATCGGGCTTGAGCCCTTCTTCCTCCATCTTGCGGAGGACGTCACTCATGTCGTCAACTTCGTCCCAAACTTCCTGACTGACGTAGATCGGCGCTTTCTGCTGCGTGGCCATTGCAATGCAGTCGCTTGGTCGCGCGTCCAGTTCGATGATCTTTTTCTGTTGCAATTCATTTTCGGCGCGGATGATTGCGCGCGCATAATAGGTCGCGTTCTTCAGATCGTTGATGATGACGCGTTCGACTTTCGCGCCGAGCGCCGTCATTAAGTGCGCCATCAAGTCGTGCGTGAGCGGTCGCTCCTTGGTGATATCGCGCATGAACATGGTGATCGCGCTCCCGACTGTTTGATCGACATAGATAATGAAGACCTTGTCGTTGTTCCCGATGAAAACCGCGCACCCACCGCTCGTCGGCAATACCGCCCGCACCTGCACCTCGATCACCGTTTTGTTCATTCCCGGCGAACGTTATCCGTGCAGGCCGGAAAAACAAGCGGCGTGCAAAAGTGTGAATGAGTTTTTTTCGAAAATTTTTTTAAGAAGGCTTGCATGTTCTCTGCTGTGATTGATTATGCCGATTGCCTCTGATTCCGGCGCGCTAGAAAATGAAGAACGAGTGGGACGTTGATGCCGCCATCGCAACTTACAACGTTGATGGCTGGGCCAGCGGATATTTTACGGTCAATGCCGAAGGTAACGTTGTGGCTAAACCACTCCAGGAAAATGGCGGCACCATCAATATTCTCGAAGTTGTAAACGAGGCCCGCAGTCGCGGTCTCAGTTTTCCGCTTGTCATCCGTTTTCAGGATCTCCTTCGTCATCGCGTTGAATGCGTAAACGTCGCGTTTCAAAACGCCGTCGTGGAGTTTGGCTACAAAGGGCAGTATCGCGGCGTCTTTCCGATCAAGGTCAATCAGTTGCGCGAAGTGATTGAAGAAATTGTCGATGCCGGCCAGCAATTTCACTTCGGACTCGAAGCCGGCAGCAAACCAGAACTCGTCGCCGCGCTCGCGATGCACAAGGACCCGGAGAGCCTGATCATCTGCAACGGCTACAAAGACAAAGCTTTCATCCGAATCGCGTTGCTTGGCCGCAAGCTTGGCAAGCTCGTTGTCATCGTCGTCGAAAAGCTCGAAGAACTCGAGGAAACGATCAAAGAGGCGAAGGAGGTTGATGTCGAACCGGTCATCGGAATCCGCGTCCGCCTTCACAGTAAGAGCTCTGGTAAATGGTCGCCGAGCAGTGGTGAAAACGCAAAATTCGGGCTCGACACTACAAATCTCGTCGCCGCAAGCCAGATGTTGAAAGAGGCCGGCTTCGCGCATTGTCTGAAACTAATTCATTTTCATGTCGGTTCGCAGGTCCCGGACATCTCGACGATCAAACGCGCGGTGCGCGAGGGCGCGCGCTATTACGCAAAACTTTCCAAGCTCGGACATGAGCTCGCGTATCTTGATGTTGGCGGCGGGCTCGGCGTCGATTACGACGGATCGCGCAGCGATTTCGACAGCTCCGCAAATTATTCGCTTCAGGAATATGCCAACGACGTCATCTGGAACATCATGGACGTTTGCGATTCCGAAGGCGTTCCGCATCCGGCGATCGTCAACGAAGGCGGTCGCGCAATTGTTGCGCACCACTCCGTGCTTGTGATGGAGGCTTTCAGCTCGATCGAGAAAACGGTGCCGCGATTAAAAATCGAAGCGACCGAAAAAGATCACAAGCTGGTCGGCGACATTCTCGATGTGAAACAGCGATTGAAGCGCGGCAATCGAATGGAGAGCCTGCACGACATTCAGCAGATTAAGGAGGAGGCGCAGCAAACATTTGAGCTCGGCCTCCTCGATCTCGAATCAAAAGCAAAGATCGACGCGCTCTATTGGCAGCTCGCCCAACAGATTGTCAACATGCATCGTGGTCTGCGTTACATTCCGGATGAAGTCAAAGAACTCGAGACTTCGCTCGGTGATCAATACATCTGTAACTTTTCCGTCTTCCAATCGCTCCTCGACCATTGGGCGCTCGGTCAACTTTTTCCCATCATGCCGATCCATCGGCTGACGATGCCGCCGGATCGACAAGGCACAATCGTGGACATCACTTGCGATTCCGACGGCAAAGTTTCCAAATTCACTGATTTGCAGGACGTGCGCGACACGCTCCCACTTCATCGCGTGATTCCCGGCGAAATTTATTATCTCGGCGTTTTCATGGTCGGCGCTTACCAGGACATCATGGGCGACCTTCACAATTTGTTCGGCCGCGTCACGGAAGTGCACGTCTTTCTCGATCCCGATGAAGAATCCGGTTGGTACATCGAGGAAGTGATCGAAGGCAGCACCATCGGCGAAGTGCTTTCAATGACGCAATGGGACAAAATCGAGTTGATGCGCTTGCTAAAATCGCAAGTGGACGACGCGATCAAAACGGATTTCCTCAAGCCGAGCGATGCGATGAAGCTTCTCTCCGATTACGAGCGGCTCTTGCAGGAATACACTTATCTTTCCCTGAACGGCACCAAACTCGTGCTGCAACCGGGTAACTGGCTGCCACTCAGCTGATCCATAACGTATTGTGACGGGGTCGAAATGAAGGTCGGCGATTGTCCGAGAGCAAAACGCCGGCTTCTGCTTTTTTGTCGCGGCCTCGTTTGCGATCACGATCGATTGCCAGCAGCGTTAGCAAACGTCCAGCTCAAACACCTTTCGTTGCGCTCATGCTGCTCGATCACGGAGGCCGTGAATTTTACTTTTGTGGTCGCGACGCTTCGGGACTCACCGTATGCGTGTCGCCGGCAACGATTAGTCCCGGAAATGCCGCGACGTTCAGAATTTTCGCTTCCACAACTAATCCAAATCAGGTTGTCGCGATTCATTACTCAATGACCGGAACGGCAAGACTCAGAACAGACTACTCTGTCGATGGTCCGCCTACAGAAGTCGACATTCCCGCCCGTGCTTCGTCCACGACTGTGGTTCTGCATGCGACGCCAATTTGCCAACTCGGAAAGGCGAGAAAGTAACGCTCAGCCTCGTTGCCGGAAGAGGTTACAGGATTGCTAAACCTAACAAAGCGACCGTAACAATTCACTGAGCCGTAACGGCGCTGGCGACAAAATCGCTGATCGCATTCGCGATTCTTTGATCGACACCCTCTTGAGTTTCGCCACCGAGATCTTTTCTTCTAACGAGGAGCGAGTGGTCTCCACCTTCAACTACGTGCAGAAAATTTAGCGCGGTCATCTTTATGCGAACGGTCTCGAGTAAATCGAGCGGGCAAAGCGGATCGCGCGTGCCTTGAATGAAAACAATCGGCGTGCGCAAATCGAGCAGCACTTGATCGCGCAATTCCGTCCGATTGCCCATGGCGCAAAGCGGGTAGCCGAGACAGACGAGCGCGTTCACTTTCTCTTCTAGTGAAAGATGGCAACCGATTCGTCCGCCCATGCTTTTTCCGATCAAGATAATCGGTCCGGATGTTTTGGCGCGCACCTGAGCCAGTGCTCTTCGATGCGCAGCGATTAATTGCGGCAGCCGATCAGGCCGCTTTCGTCCCTCGCCCATATAGTCATAATCGAAGGTCTCGACATCACCAATTGGCTTTAGTCGCTGTTTCCAGCGCAGCATCCACAGATGTGACGACGGCGCGCCGGCGCCGGGAGCGAAGAGAAAAAACGGCCTCACAATATTGGCGTCGATCTTGCCAGAGTTGGAAACAACATCTAATACATCTGCCTCAATATGGCTGGCGTAAATGAGGAGCTGCCATCGGAAGCGTAATTCGAAACTTTCGCTATGCTTTTTAATTCGCTCACCTTCGTCGTCTTCTTCGTAGTCATTGTTTCGCTCTACTGGAGTCTCCGCGGCTGGCAGCTGCGAAAAAACTTACTCGTCGTCGCCAGCTACACTTTTTATGGCGCGTGGAACCCGCCGTTCGCGGCGCTCCTGTTTTCAACAACAGCGATGGACTTCTGGCTCGGCCGCCAAATTGGTAAAGCCAAAGATCGATACGCCAAACGGCGATGGCTCGTCGCCAGTGTCTGCATGAATCTGAGCATGCTCGGTTTCTTCAAGTACGGAAATTTTCTGCTCCAAAATTTTCAATGGCTGCTCGCGCGTGCCGGGGTCATCTATCAGCCACCGCACCTCGATATCCTACTCCCGGTCGGCATTTCCTTTTACACTTTTCATTCTCTTTCCTACACGCTCGACATTTATCGCGGCGTCTTGCAGCCGACTCGTTCGCTCCGCGACTTCATTCTCGCGGTTTCGTTTTTCCCCCAGTTGGTTGCTGGACCAATTGTTCGTGCCGGAGATTTTCTACCACAGCTTCTTCATCCACCGCGTCTCAAAACGAACCAATTTCTATGGGGACTTGCGCTGATGACTTTGGGATTATTTGAAAAAATCGTCTTGGCCGACACGTTGCTCTCCGGACCCGCCGATCGGATTTTCGGATATGCAGGCCCGCTGGTTGCGCTGGATTCTTGGGCCGGCGTGCTCGCTTTTGCCGGTCAGATCTTTTTCGATTTCGCCGGCTATTCCATTTGCGCGATCGGCGCCGCGCTAACGCTCGGCTTTCATCTCAAGGACAATTTCCGTTTTCCCTACGCTGCGATCGGGTTCTCCGATTTCTGGCGGCGGTGGCACATCTCGCTTTCGACGTTTCTCCGCGATTATCTGTACATTCCGCTGGGCGGCAATCAGGCCCGGCCCTTTCGCGCTGCGCTCAACCTCGTCATCGTCATGTTCCTCGGCGGGCTTTGGCACGGCGCGGCCTGGACTTTTGTCGTCTGGGGTTTACTGCACGGCTCTTATTTAGTGATTGAGCGCGTTTTTAGAATTCTCTTCGAAAACAAGAGCTGGGCTGGTAGTCCGATTACGCGCATGATCGCGGGCTTTGCGACCTACGGCGCAGTTTGCATCGCCTGGGTGTTTTTTCGCGCGTCTGATTTTACGATTGCCAGTCGAATGCTAACCGGGATGTTTGGCGGGCATGCGCAGGGCGACGCAATTCTTAGCACGCGCGAACTTTTGGAAATTGGAATGGTCACCGCCGGTGTTATCGCCATGCACTGGAGGATGCGTGACGATTCATTTGAGACGACGGTTATGGTTTTGCCGGCCTGGGCGATTACTGCGATCGGATCGGTAATGGCGTTCGCCATCGTTTTTACTCAAGGAACCAGCAATGCGTTCATCTATTTCCAGTTTTAGGGAGCGACTGCAGCTGCCACGGTTGTTCTTCCGCAGACCTTCGCGGGAAGAACAGCTTCACGGTGGTCCGCCGCTGGAATTCGAACGGCCAATTCCACTGGCGCCGTGGCGCGGAATCGCCGTCGTCATCACGATTATTGTGATCGGCACGACCACGGCATGGGAACTGTACTGCCGTTCAATTGGTTATCGACCGACGCTGAACGACAATGGGGATCTCTGGACACTGAGGCGACGAAGCGTGCAGCCAGAATCCATTGTGATCGTCGGTGATTCGCGCGGCTGGTTCGATCTCGACCTTGATGAATTGCAGAGAAGCCTCGGCAAGCGTCCAGTTCAGCTCGCGATGGGTGGCGGCTGCGCTTATCCAACGCTCGATGATCTAACCAAAGACGAAACTTTTCATGGCACAATCATTTGTAGCGTAGTGCCGGCTTTATTTTTTGCGCCAACTAGCTCCCCGCCATTCGTTGATACAGAAAAGATGGTGCAGCGGTCTCATTCGCAAACACCGGCCCAACGGGCGGGCCAGTATTTGGCTTTTCCGCTGGAGGAGCACGTCGCGTTTTTAAAACAAGAAGACTTGACGCTTAGCGATTACGTGCAAAGGCTACCGATTCCGAACCGACCCGGGGCCCTCGTTCCGTCCAAGCATCCGCCTTATTTCCAAACGCTCGATCGGGAACGTCGCGCGCGCATGATCGAGGCCTGTGCCGATCCCAATGGAGACCTGGCGCGCAGAATTCAACAGATCTGGCTTCCACTGTTCACGCCGCCTCCGCTGCCCACTTACATTCCTAGGGATATTTTCTTCGCCAAAACGAACGAAGGAATTCAAAAGCGTTTTTCTGACGTGGCCGCCGCGGTCGAAAAAATTCGATCGCGTGGTGGGAAGATAGTTTTCGTTCGCTTCCCGCACAGTGGCGGACTCAAGGAGCTCGAAGATCGGATCACACCGCGTGAAAAAACATGGGACCCGCTTTTGAAAGTGACCGGCGTACCCGGGATCTATTATTCCGATTTTCCGGAGCTTTCCGGATTCAGTTGTCCGGAGTGGTCACATCTCACGGCCGGCGATTCAGTTGAATTCACCAAGCGTCTCGTTCCGCATCTGCGCAACGCGCTCGGGATGTAACCGGTCTGTCCGGTTCGGGTTCAATCCTGCCGGACCGCGTCAGCGAACGCGACGTCGCCTGCTTTCAAATCGAGCTCGGCTTCTTCCGGAGTTCCGAAAACGCGCGCGCGATTCTCGTCGAATTCGCGGTCCCAGCGTGCGACGACAACGGTGGCCAAACAATTGCCGATCACATTCACCGCGGTTCGTCCCATGTCCATCAATTCGTCGACGCCGAAAATCACCGCGACGCCGATCGATCCGAGTCCCGCTGGAATAAACGAACTCAGAGTCGCGAGCAAAATCACGAGCGCTGCCCGCGGCACGCCAGCTACACCCTTTGAAGTCAGCATCAACGTCAACATCATCGTGATTTGCTGACCGAGACTCATATGCCAGCCCATGGTCGTCTCGGCGGCTTGCGCGACAAAAACAGACGCCATTCCCAAGTACAAAATCGAACCGGTCAGATTGAATGAGTAACCGGTCGGCATGACAAAACCCACAATCGACGGTGGCACGCCGAATCGTTCCATTGCCTGCATTGCTTTCGGCAACGCTGATTCGCTGCTTGTTGTCGCAAATGCGAGCGCGGCGGGTTCACGGACTGCGCGGAAAAATTGGCGAACCGGAATTCGCGCGACGACAATTACGACCCCGAAGATTAGGACGACGAAGATGATCAGTGCGATGTAAAACGAGAAAATCAGCTTCCCGAGATTGACGAGCACGCTAGGGCCTTGCGTGCCAATCGTGTGGGCCATTGCGGTCCCGACGCCGATCGGCGCAAACATCATCACGTAGTTCGTAAACTTGAACATGATTTGCGCCAGACTTTCCATCGCGCGAACGATCGGTTGACCTTTTTCGCCAACCCCCGAAACCGCGAGCGCGAACAAAACACTGAAAGCGACGATTTGCAGAACGTCGCCGCGCACCATCGCGTCGACGGTGCTTGAAGGAAAAACATGCACGATGATCTCGGTCAGACTTTGGGCGTGCGTTTGCCCAATCCTTTGGACGATGTCGATGTTACCAGCTGCGAGAGTAACTCCCGTCCCCGGTCTAATCAGATTTACAACCGCGAGACCAATAAAGAGTGCGGCGGTAGTAACAATTTCAAAGAATACCAGCGCTTTGATTCCTATCCGGCCGACTTTTTTCAACGCGCCCGCCCCCGCGACTCCGACGACAATGGTGGAAAAAACCAGGGGCACGATGATTGACTTGATCAGGTTGATGAAGATGTCGCGCAGAAAATAAACTTTGTTTCCCCAATCAGGTTTGAGCCATCCGATCAGCGCGCCAAGGACGAGACCGATCATAATCTGCGTCGTCAATGATGGCCGATACCACGGGCGACCTGTGGAAGCTGCGCTCATTTAGTGTTCTGTGTAAGCTGTCGATCACAGCTCTGGCAACACTGTATGTTTCTGACTCATCTTGAATGCAGCGCCTGCGGAAAACAGCACGATTGGCAGCGCCTGCAAAATCTTTGCACGGCGTGCGGCAAACCGCTTTTCGCGATTGTCGATCTTTTCGCGGTGGGTCGAGAGATAACTCGCAAGAAACTCGCAACGCGTGAGAGGTCGCTTTGGCGTTATCGCGAATTGCTTCCGGTGCCAAAGGATGCCAAGTCGATTTCATTGGGCGAGGGAGGAACGCCGCTGCTTCGCGCGAAGAAATTCGGCTGCGACGTGGATGTCGATCTTTGGGTCAAAAACGAGTCGCTCAATCCGACCCAAAGTTTCAAAGCCCGCGGGATGAGCGTCGCCGTTTCAATGGCGAAGTATCTTGGCGCGAAAAAACTAGCGGCACCGAGTGCCGGCAATGCCGGCGGCGCACTCGCTGCTTACGCTGCGCGCGCCGGACTGGAAGCGTACATCTTCATGCCACGCGATACACCGCGTGCGAACATCGTAGAATGTCGTGAAGTCGGTGCCCACGTCACGCTGATCGACGGACTGATCACTGATTGCGGCGCGGAAATCGCGCGACGCAAAGAAAAGGAAGGCTGGTTCGATCTTTCGACGCTGAAAGAACCGTATCGGATCGAAGGGAAGAAAACGCTCGGCTACGAAATTGCCGAACAGCTCGATTGGAAATTGCCGGATGTGATTTTGTATCCGACCGGTGGCGGCACCGGATTGATCGGAATGTGGAAAGCATTCGATGAAATGGAAAGACTCGGTTGGATCGACAATCGACGACCACGAATGTTTTCCGTGCAGGCCGCCGGTTGCGCCCCAATCGTCCGCGCGTTTGAAGCAGGCGAGAAATTTGCGAGCGAGTTTTCGAACGCGCGTACAATCGCTTCCGGCCTGCGCGTTCCAAGAGCGATCGGCGATTTCATAATGCTCAACATCCTCCGCGAATCGAAAGGTGGCGCGGTCGCGGTGGATGACGACGCAATGATTGGCACTGTTCGCGAAGTCGGATCCAAAGAGGGTCTGTTCGTCGCGCCGGAAGGCGCGGCCTGTTTTGTTGCACTGAAGAGGCTTCGCGCATCGGGGAACATCGACAGCCGCGACCAGGTTGTGATTTTCAACACCGGGTCGGGGATCAAATACCTCGACGTGTTTGAATCGTAGATTCATTTTGGCGCGCTGAATAGAACTCGTGAAAATCCGACACGACATCTTGGCTGCTGATTTCGATTTTGTTTATTTTCATCATTTCGCCGTTCGCTGTGCCTTACTCGCTCACCGCGTAGGTCGCAGCTACAAGCACGCCTGCAGCGATAAGATTCAGAATTGTCGGACCGTAGTGCTACGCTTACTAGTGTCCGGTTACGGTGGCATCATTCCGCGCTCGCAACTAGCTCGCACAACGGCCTTACTCAGTGCCGATCAACTCGTCGTTGAGATATGTGTCGATCTTGTAATCGCCGGGTGGAAAGAATTTGCTGTTGCTGTTCGAAAGCGAGAAATCGGCGCGCGAATTTGATTCGTCGCTGACCAGTTCCTTTTCCAAAGTTTCTGACTGGTTGCGCCGCCGGAGTTCAGATTCGTCCAAACGATTTTCCGCGCGGCGCTTGGGGGCTAAACGGCGGCGGCAATTGACGGCAAAGGCGCGGAGTCGATTCAATCACATCTTTGTGCCGCGATGAAATTGAAGTCGAGCAATTTCCTTCGCTCCTCGACTTCTAGTAACTCTGCTGCTCTCTATGCCGGATCAGTCGGCGTCCCAATGCTCGGCAAT
>Ga0182040_10000039_pt1 | contig 52936 bp, 45 predicted proteins | sample flu12Cox44000176_FD_125973 | JGI IMG/M metagenome (GOLD analysis project Ga0182040, IMG submission 125973) | Lab enrichment of tropical soil microbial communities from Luquillo Experimental Forest, Puerto Rico - flux8day.12C.oxic.44.000.176 | ecosystem: Environmental > Terrestrial > Soil >... | reverse complement strand
TTTGCAGAAGGCCAGAACCTTGGCGGAATTCTTCTGCAGGCGATCATAATTGAGAACGCTGCTGTTCGCGGCCGCATTGTAATAACCGCTCATCCAATATTGCACAAACTGCTGTGCGTCTGGACTGAATCCAAGCCACTGGCCGCATGTGATGTTATTCATGTTCAGATTGACTTGTGCCGCGCTCGGCAGCGCGAGTGCACTTAAAGCTATGGCAACGATTAGAATTTTGCATTTCATGTCAATACTCCGCTGCGGGCTGTCACTGTTGGCCTGTTGCATTTTTAAGTCCCGACATGACGGTCTCTTGTGGATGATATTGGCACCACGCTTTCACGTTCGCGACGTTCTTCTCGTGGGTCACAAGATCAATCGTTTCCTTGTTGAGCTGGTAACTGAACCAGCCGCTCATCCATGCGGAGAAGCTGCGTGACTGTGACGGCGGCATCGCAAGATACTGGCCGCATGTGATATTATTCATATCAATCGTGAGCTGCGCATTCGCGGCCACCGGAAACAGCAAGGTTGCACAGGAAAGGATCGTCATTCGTAATTTCATTGCGGTATCCTTCTGCATAGTTGAGTGCACTATCCGACTACAAAACTGTAGTTGCGGCTAGAGCATTGATCCACATCAAAACCGCTTCTGCTTAGAAAGCGTGTTTCACTCCTTTGAATTGCGCCATAGTTTGCTCGATGTCAGCTATTGGTCTAAAGCGGATACGACCTAGCGCACTTGCCCATGCCATGTCCGTCTCGCGGCTAAATCGGTCATGAAGATCAAGGCTGTGTCCAGTCTATCGGTCTGGCGGCTTAGTTGGTTTCCATTCGCGCGCGAGTTTCTGCGCTTCAGCAATCTGTCCAGGGGTCATTCGCCGTTTGACGAGGTCTCGAAAAGCGGCAGCACCGTCTCTGCCTTGGGTCGCCGACAAGTCAAACCACATATATGACCTGATATGGTCCTGCGGGACACCAAGGCCGTTGTCATAAAAGACTCCGAGAGTGTACTGCGCTGTGGCATCGCCTTGCTCGGCTAGTGGGCGAATAAGCCGTACAGCGGTTGCGTAGTCACGTCTCTTAACCGCGGCATCGGCATCCTCTAGCGGCCCCGCGACTACAATTTCAGCGAAGCTCAGCATCAAAATGGTGATGATGAGAGCGTGGTTGAGCGTTTGCTTCATGGCCCGCAACTTTGGTTGCCCTCGTAGGATTAATAATGCTTGTTCTCACTAACCGGCTTAGTTTTTCTCACATCAGAAAGTTGATTTTGTGAGCAGCCGGTTTAGCGAATGTCCGTTTCTAACCCAAAGCGGACGTCGGTGGCGTTCAGGGGGCGATAGCGCTTGCACGGTGCTGTGGCTCGCCTGTATCGAATCAAAATGGAATTAAATCAGTGTAGCGCGCCAAACGGGCGTCATTGTTTTTGCAGATTACGCTCTTCGAGGGACCGTCGTTTCTTATAATTCGGATCACTAAGTACTACATGCCATGCCTTGGACAGCGATGCTTCCCTGAACTCTCTTTCCCGGTTCCACACTTTCATTGCAAGCCGTATCAGGTACGCAACAATAATAATCGTTATGACGATTTCCATTTGCGGTCCTTTTTAGAGTGTTCATCGATGCCCCCGTTGGAACCATAAGTCGGTGAACGATCGAATAGCTCACCGCCGAACATCGATTGAAATGCCACCGCATTTTCCCGCTCTTTAAAGCAGTAGAGCAGGTGCCACTTGTCGTCTTTTCGATCGGTACAGTTTTTAATTCGGACGCCGGCCTGGTCATGGAAAGCTAGTACTCGATTGAAGGTGCGACCTCGGACGCTGTCAGCGAGCACCAAAACCTGATGCGGATTTTCGCGGCGGAGAATCGACCGCGATGATTGGTCATCAGCGCAGGTCATTTGGCCACGAACTTACGATGGATGGTCATGCTTTCAGGCCCGTCATGTTTCTGTGTGGCGGCGATTTAAAGCCCTGGCCGCCGGCGGAGGGAAGCGACCAGGATTTGCAGGAGACAGGGTAGGTAACCCGACAATGACCGCACAATCGATCAGTAAATAGTGCTGTAATCGTTGTAATGCGCCTGCGGCAGACCGCCCGTATTTACCATCATCCCGAGGGGATCGAGGGAAACGATGGAGGGGGTTTTGCCGACTGTCGGCTCGACTGACCAGGCAGTGAATGCGACGACGGCTGCGATCGCGATGCCGAACAGGATACGCATGGAAGTCTCCTCTTGGGTTTTTCGCTAGAGCGCGTCGCTCTCGAATTTAAAAAACCCTAGTCGCCTTCGTCTCGCTCTGCTGTGTCGTCCATCACAAAAACGCGGATTTACCCAGCTCCATCTTTTTCAAAATCATGTCCGCTTTTGGCCCAAAGCGGACATGCGGTTTTGCAGCGCAAATGTCCGCTTTCACAGCTAAAGCGGACATCGCTCCGTTCCCTGGTTATTGCTGCAGATTTCCCTGCTGCTCCTAAATAATCCCGTGTTTTGCTGATTAGGGAAGTTTGGTCTAGCGCTCCGCGCTTTCGCTGGAATTTGGGTCTCCGAGGTGGCCGAAAGCCACAATTTTTGGAAATTCCCTGTAAATTCGCTGTTATCGGGGAAATTGCGGGGAGGGGGTAATCCGCACTGCGGCGCCAGCCAACGCTTATTTGAGACGTTACGTGCGCCCGAGCCGGCGCAAACAAACGCGCTGTAACGCAGATGATTTTTTTTCGGACAGAAAAACTCGCCTCGTCGCGAGGCGACGGTGCCTTCGCGCTTTCCCGCAAGCTCGCGCGTGAGGCATGCCCAAAGAGCAGGCGTTAACCGCGAATCCGGCTCGCCCAGCCGGCAAACTACGCGAGCTGGGACGCTTCTTCTGAATGCCCATTCATAAAAAGCTGAACGGCCGTTAAGCTACAGATTTTATTATTATATTTTGGACAGGTTCATCGCAGGTTCATCCTTCAAGCCCTACTTCTTTTGCCGGAGAAGGGGGCGCATCGCAGCCGAGGTTCTGCTGCTGAAGCTCCCTTTGGCCGGACAGAGAAAAGCAAGCGCGCCGATGGACCAGCCTTCCGACATCCGCAATCTGAGTGCCCACCGTCCGGTGAGCGCGCCCGTCGTTGAGCTGCGATCGCCCGCGCAGTTGAGGTCCGATCTGCGTGACGCCATCGAGCCCGTACGCCGCCGCTTCGGCCGTCCGCAACAGGTCATCCGCGAGCACACCAACAACGCAGTGCGTTGGAAGGTCGGCGAGCGCCTCAATCACGTCCTCGAAGAGGCCTGCATTCGCTTCTCGGAGAGCGACGCCGTCATCACCGAGGTAGGCGCGCTCAGCTATCGCGAACTCGACTGCCGTGCCAACCAGGTTGCGCGCTATCTGATCGAGCAGGGCGTGCAGCCGGGCGACCGCGTCGGGCTTCTGTTCGAGAAGTGCGCCGAGACCTACATCGCGATGCTCGCGGTGATGAAGGTGCACGCCGCCTATGTTCCGCTCGATGCCGCGTTCCCGATCGAGCGTCTGCGCTTCATCCTCGCCGATGCCGAGATTACCACGATCGTCTCGATGTCGTCCTTCGCGGAACGGCTTGCACCGCTCGAGGTGAAGAAGGTCTTTCTCGACAGTGCCAAGCACGCGGTCGACGGGAAGGATGCAAGCCGCCTAACCGGCGTGCCGCGCAGCCACGATCCCATTTGCTACATCATTTACACCTCGGGGACGACCGGAAACCCGAAGGGCGTTGCGATCGCGCACGCCAGCATTTGCAACTTCGTGCGCGTTGCGGCCGAGCTTTACGGCTATCAGCCGGGTGACCGCATCTATCAGGGCATGACCATCGCCTTCGATTTCTCGATCGAGGAGATCTGGGTGCCGCTGGTCGCAGGCGCGACGCTGGTTCCCGCGCGCCCGGGGCTGCCCCTGATGGGCGATGAGCTTGCGGACTTTCTGCGCGATCGCGAAGTCACCGTGATGGCGTGCTGCCCGACCTTGCTCGCGACCGTCGAGCAGGATCTGCCGAAGCTTCGGCTATTGCTGGTCGGTGGTGAGGCCTGCCCGCAGAACCTCGTGGCGCGCTGGTATCGCCCGAACCGCCGCATCCTCAATTCGTACGGCCCGACCGAAGCGACCGTCACTGCGACGCTTACCGAGCTGCGTCCCGACAAGCCAGTCACCATCGGCGAGCCGCTCTCGACTTATACGATTGTCATCCTCGACCCGAACGAGGACAAGACGGTGGAGAACGGCGAACTCGGCGAGATCGGCATTGCTGGCGTAGGCCTCGCGCTTGGTTACATGAATCGCGACGAACTCACGATGAAGAAGTTCATCCGCGATTTCCTCAACATCGAGAACAATCCGTCCGGTCGCATCTACCGCACCGGCGACCTCGGCCGCATCGACGAGAACGGCGAGATCGAATACCGCGGACGCATCGACACCCAGGTGAAGATCCGCGGTTATCGCATCGAGCTCAACGAGATTGAGGCGGTGCTGCTTGACCTGCCGCAGATCGCGCAGGCGGCGGTCACCACGTTCGAGCCGGAGCCGGATGTGGTCGAACTCGTCGCGTATTACGCGTTCAAGCAGGGCGCAGAGCTGCCGCGCGATCAAATTTCGCAGGCGCTCCGCTCCAAACTGCCGCCCTACATGGTTCCAGCCTTCCTCGAAGAGCTGCCGGCGATTCCGATGACGCTCTCCAACAAGGCCGACCACAAACGCCTGCCGAAGCCGCAACTCGCGCGCTTCTCGTCGGCGACCACCGGCTATGTCGCGCCGAAGACTGAGAACGAGCGCATCCTCCATTCGGCCCTGTGCGAGGTGCTGCGCGTCGACCGCGTTTCGACCGAGCATCACTTCTTCGACGATCTGGGCGCCAACTCGCTGCTAATGGCGCGCGTCTGCGCAACCATCCGCAAGAATCCGCGCATGGCGAACGTGTCGATGCGCGACATCTACACCAATCCGACCATCGCGCGGCTTGCCGACCACCTCGACAAGGTCATCGACGGCTTCGTCGCTACCAAACCAGAGCCGTTCCACATTCCGTCAAACCTCGCCTACTACACCTGCGGCGCCATGCAGGCCGCGTTCTACGCCGCCTATGCGCTGTTCGGATTGTGGGTGCTCGACACCGGCTACGAATGGACCGTCGCGGCATCGGGCGCGGTCGAGCTTTACATTCGCGCGGCAATCTTCGCAGCGGTTTCGTTCGTCGCGCTTACCGGCATCTCGATCGTCGCCAAGTGGCTGCTGATCGGCCAGTTCGTGGAGGGCACGATCCCGATCTGGAGCTTTGCCTACTTCCGCTTCTGGGTCGTCAAGTCCATGATGCGGAGCTCGCCGGTGATGGTCTTCACCGGCACGCCCATCTACAACGCTTATTTGCGCCTGATGGGCGCGAAGATTGGCAAAGGCGCGGTGCTGAGCTGTCGCTACGGGCCGGTCTGCTGCGACCTCTTGTCGATCGGCGACAACACCATCCTGCGCAAGGACACCATTGTCCTCGGCTACCGTGCGCAGTCGAACTTCATTCACATCGGCCCAGTCGATATCGGCGCGAACGCCTTCGTGGGCGAAGCGAGCGTCATCGACATCAACACGACGATGGGTGACGACACGCAGCTCGGCCACGCCTCGTCGCTGCAGAGCGGCCAGCACGTGCCGGACGGAAAGCACTATCACGGCTCGCCCGCGGTGGAGACCACGTCGAACTACTGCCCGATCGAGAGCCGCGAGGTCAGCACGCTGCGCAGCGCCGCGTTTACCGCGCTCGAGCTCGCCGCGCTGGTCCTTGTCGCGGTGCCGCTCCCGATCGTCGCTTATTCCTTCTGGGATCAGCACCTGACCGCGGCGGGCATTGGCGTCGGCATATCGGCGCTATCGTTGCTCGGCGTCTCCGCCGCGCTGTTCTTCGGGTCGATCGTCGCGGGACTTGTGGCGATCTACGTTATCCCGCGTCTCTGCATGCTGTTCCTCAAGCCTGGCGTCACCTATGCGGCGTTCGGCTTCCACTACCTGATGCAGAGCGTCATCCTGCGCACCAGTAACTCGGAATTCTTCTGCGTGCTGTTCGGCGACTCGGCGTTCATCACGACTTGGATGAGTAAGGTCGGCTGGAACCTGAACAGGGTCGAGCAGACCGGCTCCAACATGGGCACAAACCAGCGTCATGACAATCCGTTCCTGTGCAACATCGGCTCCGGCACGATGGTCTCGGACGGGCTGTCGATGATCAACGCGCACATGTCGGCGACCTCGTTCCAGCTCGCCGAGGCGAAGATCGGCGAGAACAATTACCTCGGGAACGACATCTTCTATCCGCCGAACGGCAAGACCGGCGCAAACGTGCTGCTCGGCACCAAGACCATGATCCCGATCGATGGCGAGGTGCGCGAGAACACCGGCCTGCTTGGCTCGCCGGCATTCGAAATCCCGCGCATGGTCGACCGCGACCGCGACATGAACGCCTCGTTCGACGAGGAGACGCGCCGCGCCCGGCTGCGCCAGAAGAATCGCTACAACCTTGTGACCGCGCTGATCTTTCTTGCCGCCCGCTGGATGTCGTTCTTCGCGGCGCTGGTGCTCTGGATGGCCGCGCTCGCCTACTACAACCGCTTCGGCGTGCTCGCACTGTTCGCCGCGACCGTGGCGATCGCCGGCGCTTCGATCGTGACGTTCGTGCTGCTCGAACGCGCCAGCCTTGCCTTCAAGCGGCTCGAGCCGAAGATTGCGTCGATCTACGACCCGTACTTCTGGTTCCACGAGCGGCACTGGAAGCTGTCGGAGTCCCCGATTACGCGCCTGTTCTCCGGTACGCCGTTCCGCACTATGATGTTCCGCGCGATGGGTATGAAGATCGGCGCCAAGGTGTTCGACTGCGGCCGCTCCATCACCGAGCGCACGCTGACCCAGGTGGGCGACTACGCCAACATCAACGAGGGCGGCGTGCTGCAAGCCCACTCGCTGGAAGAGGGCGTGTTCAAGTCGGATCACATTCGCATCGGCAACGGCTGCTCGATCGGTCCTGGCGCCTTCGTGCACTACGGCGTCACGATTGGTGATCACGTGGTGCTCGATGCCGACTCGTTCCTGATGAAGGGTGAAATGCTCGACTCGCATACCGGCTGGCGTGGCAATCCGGCGAAGCTGGTGCGCCATTCAGCAGGCGAGGTCGTGGACGCGTGCGAATACTGCATCGCGGCCGAGTAGGCCGCGGGGCCGCGTGACGCGGCGCAGGCGATGTCCGAACGGCGAGATCGAAGCGGAACTGACCTTGTGAGCGGCGCTGCGAACGAGCCGTCATTGGAACCGGCGCTTGATGCGCTCTCGGTGCCTGGACTGCTCATCGGACATCGCGTGATTTCGCCAGGCGACGAGGGTGCGCTGCGCGACGCAGAGGGAAGTTCGATCTCATCCTCCATCGCGAATGTGCGGCGTGCGAGCGGTGCGGCCCGCATGGTGGCGCGCAGCCTGCTTGCGCAGCTTGGATACCCGGAGGCGCAAGTGCCGAAGGGCGCCGGCGGGGCGCCGGTCTGGCCGGTGGGCGTGGTTGGCTCGCTGGCGCACGACGATGAGATTGCGGTTGCGGCCGTTGGCTTGCGGCGCGATTTCGCGAGCGTTGGCATCGACGTAGAGTGGGCTGGTGAGTTGCCCTCCGACATGCTGGCGCTGGTCGCCACGCAAAGCGAGCGACGCAGGATTGAGGATGATCTCGTCAAGGCGAAGCTGCTGTTTGCCGTCAAGGAGGCCGTCTATAAGGCGGTCTATCCGCTCGATCGGCTGTTTCTGGAGTTCGGCGATATCGAAGTCGATCTTGCCGCCGGCACGGCGACGACGCGATCGGGACGCACCCTCACGCTTCGGTCGTGCATTGCATCGCATATCGTGGCGCTTGCGCTCGTTCAAACGTAGCGACCGCACCATGCAAAAACCGGATTTCAGCGAATTGGGGTGTAACCTCGCCGTTGCGTCCGCGTTCCGATTGCATATCTTGAGCACCACATGACGCGTTTTGAGTTGCACGCGCTGCGCCAACAAGAGAAGGGTCGTAAGCAGGGGATGTCCACGTCAGAGCAAACTGACCAGCGGCCGTGTTTCCTGATGTGCCCGCCGCGACACTTTGCGGTCACCTACAGCATCAATCCCTGGATGGATCCGGCCGCTTGGCAACAAAGTGGCCACGTGCTGCACGGCGCCGCTGTGCGACAATGGCAGGGCTTGTTTCGCGCGCTTCGCGGCAGCGGCGCCAACGTCGAGCTGGTTAAGCCTGAGGACGGCTTGCCCGATCTCGTCTTCACCGCCAACTCTGCTGTCGTGCTCGACGGCAAGGCGCTGCTCGCGCGCTTTCGTCATCCGCAGCGGCAAGGCGAGGAGGCGGTGTTTGCTGCGGCGCTCCGTGTTTTGCGTAAGCGCGGTTTGATCGATGAGGTCGTCACGTTGCCGCCGGGCGTGACACTCGAAGGCGCCGGTGATTGTCTTTGGGACGCGCACCGCCAGCTATTCTGGATGGGCTGCGGTTTCCGATCGGAGCTAGTCGCGCGCAATATTGTTGCCGAGCAATTCGGCGTGCCGTGTGTGGCACTGGCGCTGGCCGATCCGGCCTTCTATCACCTCGACACCTGCTTCAGTCCTCTCCCATGTGGCGCCGTGATGTATTATCAGGCCGCCTTCACGGCAGAGGGGCTGGCGCTGATTCACACGCGAGTCCCGCCCGAGCAGCGCATCGAACTCGCGGCGGACGATGCCGCGCGCTTCGCTGCCAACGCAGTCAGCTTCGGCCACACCATCCTGCTGTCGAGCTGCAGCGGCACGCTGCGCTCGCGACTTGAGGAGCGCGGTTATACGGTGATTGAGACCCCGCTTACAGCCTTCCTGCGCAGCGGCGGCTCGGCCTGCTGCCTGACGCTGCGGTTGAACCACCAATCGGTGGGAATAGCGACGGGTGCTGTACCTACTGCGAAAGCCATGCGCCGAAGATGAGTCACCGCGCTCCCCACCGAAGCGACGCCGAGCGGCCTGTCTCGACTGCGTGGCTGGGCAAGCATTCGGTGGCGCGGATATAACAGTTGCACTTACCCAAGGCCAGTGGTTCGGTTCATCTCGGGGCCGCCGGACACAAAAAAATTCCGATGTCTTTTTTGCCAATCAGGATTCGGACTACCCTCCTTGGCGTTGCAGCCCTGCTTGCAATCAGCCCACCCGTGGCTGCGGCCGATTATCCAAACCGCCCCGTTACGCTGGTGGTGGCGTTCACGCCTGGCGGACCGAGCGACGTGCTCGCCCGCATTGTCGGCAAAAAGATGGAGCAACTGCTTAGTGTGCCGTTCGTAATCGAAAATCGTCCGGGCGCCGGAGGCAATCTCGCGGCCGAAACCGTCGCGCATGCGGCGCCTGATGGCTACACGCTGCTGATGGGCAACAACAGCATCCTCGCCACCAATGAATCATTGTACAAACGTCTTAACTACAGCCCTGAGAAGGACTTCACGCCGATCACGCTGGTTGGCACGCAAGCCAATATTCTAGTGGTCAATCCGGAAGTTCCGGCGCATTCGCTCAAAGAGCTCATCGCGCTCGCGCAGGCGCAACCGGGCAAAATCAATTTTGCATCTTCTGGGTATGGGGCGGCCGCGCATCTTGCCGGCGAGCTGTTCAAGTCGGAAGCAAAGATCAATATTGTGCACGTGCCTTACAAGGGCGCTGCGCCCGCCTTGCAGGATGTAATTGCCGGTCACGACCAGATAATGTTTGCCACCGCCGCTTCCGTAATAGGTCATATCGAAGGCGGACGCGTGCGCGCACTGGCGGTGACCACGCTCAAGCGCACACGGATTTTGCCCGACCTGCCGACCATGGATGAAGGGGGTCTGAAGGGCTTCGATGCGAGCACTTGGCATGGACTGGTTGCACCCGCCGGCACGCCGCCACAAGTGATTGCGGTGCTGCACGACGCAGCAGTCAAGGCTTTGAACGACGCGAGCGTGCAGGCCTCACTTGGCAAGCTCGGCGTGGATATCGTTGGTGACACGCCCGAGGAATTCCGAGCCTACATCAATAGCGAAATCCCAAAATGGACTGCGATTGTCAAAGACTCCGGAGCCACGCTGGATAAATAGCGCGTGATCCCGAAAGATTGGAACCGGGTTTCGGCAAGAACACGCACAGGGAAAAGCCATGCAGACGGCGGAGCGATGGACTGGTGCACTGGCGCGTAATGTGCGGCGGCTTGGGCACCTCGATTTGCCCGGGGCGGGGCAGGTGACCATCGCGGGCGACTATGCCTATGTCGGGCACATCCCGAACAAGAAAAACCTCGGTACATCGATCGTCGACATATCGGATCCGAAAAACCCGCGTCTGGTGACGACCGTAACGCTCGACGATCCGGCCTCGCACAGCCACAAGGTGCGAGTCGCCGGCGATCTGATGGTGGTGAACCACGAGCGAAATCCGACGCCGGTGGGGCGGCGCGCGGAGCAATTGCCGGGTGTGCGGCGCGAGTTGCAAGACGCCCTTGGTCGGGAGCCGGCCCGGGCAGAACTGGCGGAGAAACTTCGCGTCACCGTGGCTGATCTTGCGGCGATAGAGGCTGCCGAATTGCAGCCTTATCGCAACGGCGGCTTTCGCATTTACGATGTGTCCAATCCGTCAAAGCCGAATCTCATACATTATCAATTGACCGGGGGCATCGGCGTGCATCGTTTCGATATGGACGAGCGCTACGCTTATATCTCTACCGAGATGGAAGGCTTCGTCGGCAACATTCTAGTCATTTATGACCTGCGCGATCCCAAAAAACCGGACGAAATTTCGCGTTGGTGGATGCCGGGACAGAATCTTGGTGCGGGCGAAAAGCCTTCATGGTCAGGCAAGCGCCACCGCCTCCACCACGCGCTACGATTTGGCAATGAGATGTGGGCGAGCTGCTGGCATGGGGGCTTTCGCGTCGTCGATATCGCCGATCTAAGAAAGCCCAAAACGGTTGCGTCTTTTAACTATCATCCGCCATTTCCGGAGCCCACGCATACGGTGATGCCGGTGCCGGTTAAACTGGGCGGCAAGCGTATTGCGATTGCTATAGACGAAGAGGATCAGGCGCAGAGCGCGGATGAAGAGTACGCGCGGCGCGGCCGACCACATGCCGGCATGTCGATTTTCGACGTCAGCGACTATGCGAATGTAAAGCCTCTCTCGCTGTTCGAGGTGAGTGAACTCGATTCGCCATTCGCCCGCACGGCGGGCGCGCGCTTCGGCGCGCATCAGTTCCACGAACGCATGGCCGGCACCCTCGTATTTGCAGTGTGGTTCAGCGCCGGCCTGCGCGTTGTCGACGTTGCAGACCCGTCGGCCCCGCGCGAAGTCGGCTATTTCATCCCCGAGCCAGCGGGCGGGCGCCCTGCTCCGCAAAGCAACGACGTGGTGCTCGACCAGCGTGGGTTGATTTATGTCGTTGATCGCCAGGTTGGATTCGATGCGCTCGAATTCGAGGGCGGCCGCCCTGCCTGAAGCCGGCGGTGACGGTTTTTATCCGGCCAGCCTATCTTTCTCTGCCAGCGCCTTATCATGTCAATCGGAGTCCCGGTCCGTAACGGTACAGGAAAGATCAATACGGGCCGGCTCGCGCTGCCTACAGCGCGGACTTGATGGCTTGGAGCAGCTGGAAGCGCATCGCGCCGTTGTTGCTCCGCAACGAGATCACAAAACGCACTTGCCCATTCGTAGTGGTATTGGCGTAACCCGCCAGTGTGCGGACGCCATCGAGGGTGCCCGTCTTGTTCAAGCCGCCATCATGGCCGCGAAGCAGGTTGGCGTGCGGCGCGAAAAGGTCGAGTACCTTGGCGAGACCGCGCGCCGTGAAGCGGTTGCCGCGGCTGATGCCCGAGCCTTCTTCGAGATGGATAGCTTCGGCAAGACCCTGCGCAGCCAGGTACTCGTTCGCGACCTGTAGCGATTTTTCCAGGCTGACGGGGCCACCCTTACGCTGTCCGCCAATTTCCAGAAAGACCTGGTTGGCGATGTAGTTGTTCGAGGCCATGAGCAACAGGACCAGGATCTCGGAAAGGGTGCGCGACTGCTGGTGAACATAGACGGGCTCCAGGCCCTTGCGCACGGGTCCGATTGAAATCGGGCCCTTGACGCTGCCACCAGCCTGCTCGATGAACGCGGCGATCAGCTCGCCGGCGTATCTCAGGCTCACCGCAGGGTCTTGGCTGAGGCTGATGCGGCCGCGACCTTTCGGGCCCCGCGCACGGAACTGGCTGATCGCCAGCGGAGTGATTGGAGTTTGCTTTTCAGCGGAACGAACGCTGTTGCCGTCGCGTACCGCGTTGATCGTATTGAAATTCACCGCCAAAGCTGAGTTCAGGGCATCGTACGATTCCTTGCTGTCCTCGATGCCCGGGATGCGGAGGTTGGCCGGATAGTAGCTCGCGTCGAGCACGATGCCGCTGATCGGCTGCTTGCCGATCGCAGCGACCAGCAGGGGTGCGAGCAGAGCCAGCTCTTCGGAGACCAGGAAAGGATCTCCCCCGCCACGCACGTACAGCACCCGGTTGTTGTCCAAGTAGAAACGCGTCTTGAAGCGATAGTCGCCACCCAGGACCTCCAGCGCTAGCCAAGCGGTCACGATCTTGGTGACCGAGGCCGGGACGAAAGGCTCGTCTGCGTTCTGGGCCACCAACTCGTTGCCATCGGCCTTCACCACAAGCACCAGCCCAGACGGAGCCAGTGCCGCGACCTTCTCCTTGGCACCGGCAAGCGCGGGAGCAGGCAACAGAAGGAGGGCAAGAAGAAACAGAAGGCGAGGGCACATAGCGGTTCCCGTTCGTAAGAATGTAAAAGAGGGCCAATGATATCCCCTTATCGCCCACAGCGGACATTCAAGCAGGTTACTCAATGCCTGCGAGGCGCGTGGCGCCGTCATCTGGCTGTCTATCACGGCCCTATTTGCTCCTGGCGGATCAACTGGGCTACGCGCTCGGCAACCATAATCGTCGGCAAATTGGTGTTGGCGCTTGGCACGCGTGGCATCACGGAGGCGTCGACGACGCGGAGATTGGATAGTCCGTAAACCCGGCACGACGGGTCGACAACCGCCATCGGATTGTCGGCTCGGCCGATCGAACAGCTGCCGACTGGATGCGCCATTGGCGCGGCTGCTGCAAGCAGTTCCTCATCGCTTAGCTCATCCTTTTTGTTCTTGTTTGCGAACCATCGGCCCGGCCGGATGACCCTGCCAACGATTTGGCGGCTGACGGGAGCGGGTGCGTTCAGCACAGCCTTCGCAGCGACGGCCAAAATATCCCCGATGACGCCGGGCCGGTTGAACTGGTGCAGCGACATGACCGGCGGCAGCAGGAACGCATCATTGTAAGTTGCGGCGACCCCTGGCGCGCACAACAAGGCTTCGGTAAACCGCGCCGCCGTCAACATTCGCGGCGGATCGCGCGGATCTTTAAACAGCCTGAATTCAACGCGTGGCGATATGTCTGCGTAGGGACTCACCAGTGAAACCGCTCCACGCGAGTATGGTGCGTAGAGCGCACATCCAACCATCGCAACATCCGGACCGTAGTTACGGGGGCTGACACGGCCAATCGTAAACAGCAGCAAGTCCGCAGGTGGGGCTCCGGGCTGGCCCGAGGACATGCGTGCGCCCGCGATCGCAAACCTTCGCAGGGTGTTTTTAAGCCGCGACCGTCGTGGCAGCGTAAGCGCGAAATGCAGATATGGATGGTTTTGCAGATTGCGTCCGACACCGGGACGATCGAGTCTTGGTGCAATGCCGATTTTTTGCAGTTCATCTGCCGGCCCGATGCCGGCACGCAGCAATATTGTCGGTGAATGTATTGCGCCCGCGCACAGAACAATCTCGCGTGCAGTAATTTCCACTTTTTTGCCGGCGTGATCGATGTTCACGCCTTTGGCCTTTAGGCCATCGAACCGCAGTGCGGTCACGCACGCGTTGGCCATAATTCTCAGATTCGGGCGGCGCCGCACAGCGTCGGTTAGATAGGCGTGCGCGCTTGACGCGCGCGTCGTCATGTCCTGGCTGAGCGGCATGGGGAAAAAGCCTTCGCCCGGTTTCTCATTGATATCTTCGACAAGCGGCAAGCCTCGCTCTACGGCCGCTCGCTCGATTGCCGATACAAATCCGGGCCATTCGTGTCGCGGCAGCCGGCGGATAGGATAAGTCCCGCGTGCGGTTTGGCTTTGATCGCGGTCGAAGTCGTTTTCCAGTTTGCGATAATAGGGCAAAAGTTCAGTCCAGCCCCAACCTTCGGCGCCGGCGGCGGTCCATGCATCGAAATCGGAAGGGACGCCGCGCAGCGCCCAGAGGCCCATGACGCTTGAGCCGCCGCCCATGATACGCGCTTGCGGGAAAGGCCGCGGCGGTCCCCCGGACGAACGCACAGCTTGTAGCCCTGGCCAGAAATAATCCGGATTGAGCGACGAGGTGGGAAACGTGTCGGCGATATCGGCTGGCAACGCATTTGGTGGCGTGTCGTGGCCGGCCTCAACCAACAGTACGCGAGTTGCAGGATCCTCGGACAGTCGTGCGGCAACGACCGCCCCGGCACTGCCGCCACCGATAACGAGAAAATCCGGATTATCCATGAAAGAAATTACGATGAAGAGACGGTTAGGAAGCCAATCAGTTTGTGCCCGTCGGATCAAGCTGTGCAGTTCTCGTGAGAGACTGCCTGTTGCCGATCTAGCGGTGCAGGCAAGCATAAATGCGCACAAGGTCACGGCTTACCGACGGGACGGAACGCAGGGCTTCGTAGTTCGCAGTCGCTGTTTCACAGGACAGCCAGAAATAATTCGCGGTCGGATCGACGACCAGCCGGTTAGGAACCAGGTTTGCAACGATCACGGACAAATACGGCGTGGTTGAGTTCCAGGACAGCCGGTTCAAAACGGGACTGATCCGCTTGGACGAGACGAAACGTGGGTCGCCAAGTGCAGGGTCAGAAACGCTGCCCGTAGCAAGCGCTGCAACCTCGGATTTGTAGCTTTGCCAGGCCACGACGAATTTTTTGGTCTCCACCACATGGGCCAAAGTTACAAGTACAAACGCGCCAATAAGCGCCTGGACAACCGGTCCACTCTTGAGCGTGGCGAGTAGGAGATTAAGCTTTCGAGTTGGCAGCGCCAATCCGTCTGCACGCATTGCGGAAAGTCCGGCAAAAGCTCCGATCAATGGCGTTATGAGCACCAGCGCAGTGCGGAGGTAATATCTGTTGCTGGCGTGAACTGATTGATCGCAACACGACCAATAAATCGCGAGTGCAAAAAAAACGATTGCACCGGCCCAGAAATGCGCCTTGTGCGGTGCGACCTGCGAAAAGCCGATGTAAATAAAGATATAGCCGATGGTCGTCGCCAGCAGCAGCAATACAACATTTATCTGAAAAACACTGAGATCGAAAAAGTGCAGTGCGGCCCTCACCAATGCGCCCGAAAAATATTCGTCGGGCGGCAACATTATCTTCACAGCCAGCCAAACCGTTAGTGCGGCAATCACGGCCCAGCTGGCCCGCCGGAAATACGGATTGTGCAGTCCACGCAAAGCGAGCGTAAGCACTATTGCGATCGCTAAAACGAGCGCACCTTCGTGCGTAAGGACGAGTCCGAGTATCGCGACAAACACGAGAGCGGTCCCGACGAGGTTGTGGCGTGCATATTGACTAATGGCGAGTGCCGGCCAGAACAGCGCATGCGCCGACCACATCTCAGTGGGAAAACCGAAAATCAGCGGGCAGAGCAGGGCGGTCGAACCGCAGGCGCAGGTAAAAATGATACGGCCATATGAGCGGTCCGCAACGAAGGTGCAAATCAGACTGAAAAACGGAGCGGCATAAAGCAGAAATCCATAGACCTTGATACCGTTGAGCGGGCTGCCGGTCAGTCCGACGTAAATCTCAGCGGGCAGCAGCGTAAGTACGAAGACAGACACGCGCGCAGAAATATTGTGCCAATGGAATGCCCAGCCATCCTGGACCGCAACTGCATAGGAAAACATGGCGCCGTCGGCATAAAGCTGCAACTCGTAGTGAAGCGCGACCACCAAGAACGCGATCGACCAAGAGAGACCGATCGCGATCACCAAAGCCTGCAGAACATCGGTGCCGGTCCGAAGAGTAGACCAGGACAAAACCCCACTATTTGCTTTAGCTGCGCACAAGGTGCTGTCTGTCCAAAAGCCGCTTGAAAACGGACCCGGCCACTTCCTCAATCTGCTTGAGCAGCGATAACCCAAATTCTGCCGACGCCGCTTGTGCATCGCCAATGACGCCCAGATTAGCGATCTGCGCCTCGTTCGTGGTCCATGGCCATGTAACAGCCTGATCGAGGATGGTAGTTCGCACGGCGTCGTTGTTAGGCGACCGTTGCAATTGCGTTATTTGCTCCCGCCTCACCAAATTGGGTGCGAGAGCCAGCATCATCGACGTTTCGTTCTTCCCGCCGTGAATTTCGGGAACCTCCGCTTTTGTGTCGAGTTCAGGCCAGGTGGTAGGGTGGAGCACGCAAATATTGAGCCCGAAATCGGCTCGAAGTTCTTGCGCCAACGCTTCCAGAATTCCACGATTTCCGCCGTGACCATTGAAAATGGCGAGGTTGCGTGCGGGCAGACTGCGGACGATTTCGCGTCCGAGATCCCGCATGAATGCGGTCATGCCTTGAATTGACAGGGACAACGTGCCTGGAGCCCAGTCGTGCTCACGCGCAAGGCCTATGGCCAACGTCGGCAATTGCCACAGATCGAAGCTTTCACCCCAGCGGTTAATGATGCGACGGGTATATTCCTCGGCCAGCACAACGTCGGTATTGAGTGGCAGATGAGGGCCATGTTGCTCGATGGAGCCAATCGGCATGCAAAGGATCGAGCTCGCGCGAAGGCGTTTTGAAACGTCAAGAAACGTCAGTTCACCGATCTGCCGGCTCGGCACATCACGCTTCATGGACGCCACCATCCATCAACCCTGCGGACGCTCGCCGTAACGATAGCAGCGTCGCTGCGCGTTGCCAGCGTGGGCTTCGACTATGAGGGGTCGCCAAGGGAAGCGACGAGATGGCCGAGCCGGTGCCCGGCCCGAGTGACCTTTGCGGTCATATAGCGTCGATTATCGGCGTTTATGGGTGCCTCGAGCGCCATTCGGCTGACGATCTCAATTCCCGCCTTGGAGAGACGATCGAGTTTAGTTGGATTATTGGTGAGGAGAATGACGCGCGTGCATTCGAGCATCTCAAGCATGCGAGCAGCAACTCCATAGTCGCGCTCGTCGTCGTCGAAGCCGAGGGTCGTATTTGCGTCGACTGTATCGAGGCCATCATCCTGCAGCTGGTAGGTGCGCATCTTGTTGGCGAGACCGACGCCGCGGCCCTCCTGCGCCAAGTAGAGAATGACGCCTCCACCGAGGTCCTCTAAACGCGCAATCGCGAGCCGAAGCTGGTCACCACAGTCACAGCGCCGCGACCCGAATACATCGCCTGTCAAGCATGCCGAATGCAGCCGCACGGGCACCGGTTTGGAGTAGTCGGGTTTGCCGACGATGATCGCAACCTCGTTCCCGCCCATCGCATCGCGGAATACGATGAAGCGCGCGCTCGAACCGGAATTGAGCGGCACTACAGCTTCGCTCGCTAGCGTCAACGACTGAATTGCATTGTCAAAAAAACTTTCCGCAGCGTCCGCTTCAACCGTTATGAGTTGATGGCCGCTTGTCGGAGCGTGCCTGTTCAGGTCGGCGGCCAGAACCGCGGGTAAGCCATGAGACAATTTGGCGAGTTGGATTGCTGCCGCAGCGGCACGGCCGGCTGGCACCGCGCTCGGCACCCCTTCGCTCGTTGAGTCACCGACAAAAGCCAGGATGGATTCAGCGTCGTGGGCCGACGAAAGCCGAACTGCCATCGACGTTCCCGTATTGATGCCGAGCGCAAGCGCGCGTCGAGACGAAATGACAAGGTACGGCTCGGAAGGCGCGCATAGTGCCGTAAATTCGGCCAGCCGCGCGTCGTCGAGCCCATCAACCGGCAGCGCCAGAAGCCTTTCGTTCTGGGCAGTAACAAGAACTGGCCGCCGGCAGTTGAATTCAGCAACGCCGCGGCCAACGCTGATGTGTCCCTTGTCACCGAAAAGTGTCGAGCTTGTCCCCGTCCGCACTGTACTCATTTCAGAATTTTCCGTTATTTGCGGCTCGCCAATGTAAAGAACACCACTAGCTTGTCATCATTCCGGTCCCAGATAGGCTCAATTTGTGCCAGCCTAGTGGCCAACTGAATTTACAACGCGGTCATGCCTTTTAAGTCCCGTGAGTTTGAGAGATTTTGGTAATGGGAAATGTCCAGGCTGACCCCAACAGCTCTGCAGAGCGCGAGTCTCACGACCCGTGGACACAGTTTAGCAATACTTTCCGTACTGAGGTCCAGCCCCTACCGCAACCTTGGAGTGAAATTTACGGACCCTTGCGGAAAGGCGCGGTGGATGACCTCGTCGTTGTCGGTCAGATAGGGCAGTCGCTCGATGGCCGCATAGCCACGAAAACCGGCGATTCTAAATACATAAACGGATCGGCGGGCCTCATGCATCTTCATCGGCTACGATCGCTGATGGACGCTGTCGTCGTCGGTGTCGGTACCGCCATAGCGGATGACCCTTTGTTGACCGTACGGCGTGTCTGCGGGCCTCAGCCCGTACGGGTGGTAATCGATCCCAAGGGGCGTCTAGGCGCCGGTGCGCGGGTCTTCGCGGCCGACGGCGTTCGGCGACTATTGATCACCGCGCAAGGCATATCCTGCGCGCCGCCTCCGGGCGTAGAAGTTCTCGCTTTGCCGCTTGTCGATGGCCAGCTCGCTCCCGCCGCGATTCTAAGCGCGCTAGCCAGGTGCGGCATGCGCCGAGTGCTGGTTGAAGGCGGCGCAGACACGGTGTCCCGTTTTCTTGCCGCCGGTTGTCTTGACCGCCTCCATGTGGTGGTTTCACCAATAATCATCGGTTCTGGCCGCGAGAGCGTCATCCTCCCTGAGATAGAGCGTATCGATCATGCGTTGCGTCCGCCGATTCGCGTACATCTGATCGACGACGAGGTTTTGTTCGATTGCGATCTCTCAGCTCATCGCGTGCGGATCGGTGCAGCAAATATGTCGACGTGACCGACGCGAATTGACGAAAGTCCTGCGGCAATCGTACCCCGGCGGCGCGTCAACCATGCGTCTGTGTCAGCGACGGTCAGCCTGCCTGTGTCAACTGCGGCGCTGGCCCAGCCCAAAAGAACTTCTAACTGCATCTCACAATCGTTCGAACCGATGAGCCAATCGGAATTTCCGTGCACTAGAGAATACCCATGCGATTGGAAGTGGGTGACAGCGAAGTTTGCTGCGGCGGGGCCCAGCGCTGGCCCGAAACCCTTGTCGGTGCGTTGATGTGCATTGACCGCGGCAATGACGGCCGCATCGCAAGGATCGCGTGGGGTCAATTCGATTCGTCCGTCGTAGCTCAGCGCCGCATAAAACGGAATTGATCGGGCGGCGAGCATCGCCGCGAGGCGTTCGAGCCACGTCTCGGAAACGAGATCGAGCAGTGCCGAGGCGGTCACCAGATCGACTGGACGTTCGAGCGCCGCATCAAGACTGCGATTTAGATCCAGTGCCATGGCCGTGGCGGCAACACGTTCAAGAGAGCTGGTGGCGTCCGCCTCAGAAAGTAGCGCGGAGTCATTGTCGACGAGTCGCCATTCTTGCCGCGCGCCCAGCAATGGACTCAGCACTCGCATCGTCGATCCGATGCCGCAGGCGAGGTCGGTGATACGTATTGTGAGGTGCTGCTTAAACGACGTCGTCACCGCGGCCAAGACTTCAGGGTTACGGGCGCGTACATCGTGGGGTTCCCGCAGCGCTAACCATGTGGCTGAAAAACCGTTCATCCCACGGTCTCGATTGCACGCGAAAAAATTCTTGCGGAAGCTTGCCAAGTCGGAAGGCGGGTGGAAGCCGCGCGCGCGGCGTTGCTGAGGCGTAGCCGTTCGCCCGGATCCTCAATTATCCGGCGAAGCGACGCTGCAAGCGCAGACGCATCGTCCGGCCTTACGAGGATTCCCGCGCCAGGTGGTACCGTCTCCGGTATCGCTCCTGCGTTGGTGCCGATCACTGGAAGACCTCTGGCGATGGCTTCGGCATAAGCCATACCGTAGCCCTCGAAACGCGAGGCCAGAACGAACACGTCAGCCGCGACGTAAAGCTCGGCAAGTTGATGCGGCGACACTTCACCGAGAACGGTAACTCGATCGTTGAACCGATGAAGCGCGATGTCGGCATCAAGCTGAGCGGCCGTTTGTCGGTCACGCATGCGATCGCCGGCGATCGTCAGACGCCACGGCAATTCGGCAAGCGTCCCAAGGGCAGCGACCAGCACATCAAAGCCTTTCCTTGGCACGATCGCCCCAACTGACAGGAGCCGGACGACGCCATCTGTACTGCCTTGTGCCGGCGCGACTGGATCACTGCCAGGTGGCGCGATGAAAATACGCTTGGCGGGCACGGCATAATCCTCGATCAGATACCGTTGTGTTGCGGCGCTGGTTACGACGACGGAGCCAACTGCGGTTAGTGCCTGACATTCACTGGCGCGCAGCTTCCTAACGTTGTCGGCCGATAGCCCCGTCTCCAAAGCCAATGGATGGTGCACGATCGCTAGCAGTGCATTTCGCGTGCGAAGTTGAGACGCCGCTTCGGGCAAAGCACCAAGCGCCAGCCCATCGATCGCGACGGTGCGGCCCTTGGGTATGTCGAAAAGGGACGCCTGTGCTGCGGCCCGCGTCGTATCGCTTGGTAACGGAAAACCGTTGCCCAGCCCAATGACATCAATCTGCCAGCCGAGAAGGCCAAGCTCCGAGATCATGCGCCGGTCATAGGCATAGCCACCGGTCTGGGTCGCGAGATCGCCCGGCACGGCGAATGCCAGGCGCTTCACCACAAGTCAGCCTTGTACCAAGCACGCGCCAAATGTGATTCCGAAAGTGTCACGCGTATCGCCCTGAGTTCGCGACCGTCGCGGCCAAGTTCGCCGGCGCGGGCGGCCTTGGCCAGCCGATCGAAAATATGCCTGGTCAGAAATTCCGTCGTGGTGTTGAAGCCCTTGAAGTCCGGCAGTTCGTCCAAATTACGATAATTGAGTGGGGCTAATATCGCCTTGAGCACTTCATGTGCGCGTCCGATATCGATCACGATGCCGTTTGCGTCGAGCGCTTCCGCGAAAAATGCCGCGTCGATGACGAAGGTCGCACCGTGCGTTGCTTGCGCCGGTCCGAAGACAGCCCCCCGAAAAGAATGGGCGATCATGATGTGGTCGCGGACTTCGAGGGCGAACAAAAAACCTCCTTACGGATAAGAGATGAGCTGACAGACAACGCCGTTCTTGGCGTCAAGAATGTCGGGTAGCCGCCGCGGCAGGTCGCAAAACTCGACTTCGGGCGCGAGGAGTGCGTCGAGGCAAGGATCGGTGAGCAAACCAATTGCCGCCGCAAGCCGGCGACTATGCGTCCAACGCGACCGGTGCGACACGGCGATCCTGCCGACTTGGCTCGAAATCAGCCGCAAGCGACGGCTATGGAAAGCGCCGCCGAGCGGAATTGTCACCGGCGTGTCACCATACCAACTAAGTTCGAGAACGATCGCTTCATCGCCGGCGAGAGAAAGCGCGGTACGAAGTCCGGCTTCGCTGCCGCTGGCGTGAATGACCACATCGCAGTCGTCTTTGGCAGTGTCGGGCGTAGCGAAGCGAACACCAAGCTTTTGCGCGAGTTCGGCACACCTTTTGTTGATGTCGACGAGTGTTGCTTCCACACCGACAAGACGGCTGCACAGGAATGCGACAAGCGCACCGACCGCGCCGGCACCTACAATTGCAATTCGGTCTGCCGGTCCTGCTGCCGAATCCCACACGGCATTGAGGGCCGTCTCCATATTGGCGGCCAGCACTGCTCGCCGCGGCGGTACGGCTTCGGGCAGGGTCACAATGGCACTCTCGGGAATGTTGAAGCGATGCTGATGCGGATGAAGCGCGAAAATAGTGTGGCCGACATGCCTCGCCGGACCATCCTCGACCTGGCCCACGGTCGCGTACCCGTATTTCACGGGAAACGGAAAGCGACCACCCATAAACGGTGCGCGCATTCGCTCGAATTCGCTCTCCGGCACGCGGCCGGCAAGCACCAGTGCCTCAGTCCCGCGGCTCAGCGCGCCGAAAAGTGCGCGTACGCGGACCTCGCCAGGCTGCGGAGGCGTAAGTGTTTCCTCGCGGATCTCGGCCTGTCCTGGCGCGACGTACCAGAGTGCCTGAGCTGTATTGGTCGCCACGATGTTCAAGCCCTGTTGGACTAAAGAGGCATTTGCTGTGTTATATCACCAAGTTCGCACGATCTTTCCGAGATCATAGTCAATTGTTAGAGCGTTCCGCACTTCAATCCAAACAAGCTGAGACCGCCGGAAATTCCATCTCCGGTCGGCGTGCGATGTTTGCTGGATTGTTCGCGGTCTCCATGGGGGCATTGATCGTCCTTGCCGCGGTGGCATTGTCGCCCGCCGGCTTCAGCGCAATCGATATCGCACTGATCATTTTGTTCACGATCACGTTGCCTTGGATGGTGGCTGGATTCTGGAACGCCATGATCGGTTTCCTGATTTTGCGCTTTTCGTCAGATGCGATCGAAACAGTGATCCCTCAGGCAGCGAGCATTCGCGGCGACGAGCCGATTGTTGCATCGACGGCGATCCTTCTCTGTATCCGCAACGAATTACCTGAGCGGATGATTCGCAATCTTCACCCATTGCTGTCCGGCCTCGACACGTCGGGGTTTGGTGATCGTTTCCACGTGTACATATTGAGCGACACCAGCGACGCACAGATCGCGACGGTAGAGAGAGAGCGCTTCGCGGAGCTGGCCAATCTTTGGGACGGCCGCATCGCGATGACTTATCGTCGGCGCGCCATCAACACCGGCTTTAAGGCCGGCAACATTCGGGATTTCTGCGAGCAGTGGGGTACCAAGCACGAATTTGCCGTCTCGCTCGATGCCGATAGCTTTATGACTGCCGAAGCCACCTTGTTTCTGATCAGGATCATGCAGGCAGATCCTGAATTGGGGATTCTGCAAGGACTCGTTGTCGGTTTGCCGTCGACCAGCGCCTTTGCACGTGTCTTCCAGTTTGGCATGCGGCTCGGCATGCGCTCCTACACGATCGGAAGCGCGTGGTGGCAAGGAGATTGTGGACCCTATTGGGGTCACAACGCAGTGTTTCGGCTCGGGCCGTTCGTCGCGCATTGCGAGCTTCCCGTGATGTCACAGGACGGAACCGAAGCCCGGCACATTCTTAGTCACGATCAGATTGAGGCCGCATTGATGCGTGCCGCCGGATATTCCGTGCGCGTTCTGCCCGACGAGGGGCTTGGCTGGGAAGAAAACCCGCCAACCTTACTCGAATACATTCGTCGCGATCTGCGCTGGTGTCAGGGCAACATGCAGTATTGGCGCTTTCTCACCATGCCCGGACTTAAACCGGTCAGCCGTTATCAACTTGGGCTCGCGATCCTAATGTTCATCGGTTCACCGGCGTGGATTGGCATGCTGGTGCTCGGTACGCTGGCGCTCACCCGCGTTGAAACGCCGGCCGACTTTATGCGCATTGACGCGGGCATCGGTTTGTTCGTCTGCGTCCTGGTAATGTGGTTCTCACCCAAGATCGCCAGTGCGATCGACATCCTGCTGCGACCCAAATTGCAACGCGAGTTCGGGGGTGCCGGTCGTTTCGTTGCCAACTTCGTTATCGAGGCAGTTTACTCGATCCTGTTGTGTCCGATTCTTTGGTTCGGCCACACCATTTTTCTGTCTGGCCTGCTGCTCGGTCGCGACATTGGCTGGATCGGTCAGACGCGCGATGATCACGCCGTGCCTTTCGCGCAAGCCGTGCAAAGTCTGTGGCCGCACACGCTGCTCGGCTGTGCCACGCTGGGACTTCTGGCGACGACCCAGCCAGCCGCGCTTCCCTACGCATTATTTCTCGCAGGGGGACCTGCATTGTCGATCCCCTTCGCCATGATTACCGCGTGGCCCTCGCTCGGGAGGCTGGTCGCTCGTGTCGGTGTCGGCCGGTTACCAGAGGAGACGATCGCTCCGCCAGGACTGGATGCTTTGGCGCTGCCAGCCCTGAAGCTTGCAGCGTCGCCGAGACCGTCAAATTCGAGCTAAGGTGGTGCTCCAGACACTCAGGACAGCACGCGGTATCGCTCGATCGCTCTATATCTACTATGGCGATCGACCTCGCATCGCGGCCATGGACCGGCTTTATAGCCGCTTCGTTCAACCCGGCGATCTCGTATTCGATATCGGTGCACATGTCGGTGATCGCGTCGCCTCGTTCCGGCGGTTGGGCGCCAGGGTTGTGGCCGCCGAACCGCAACCAGCGCCCGCCAAAGTGCTCAGGCTGCTCTACGGCCGTAGTCGAAGTGTCGTTATCGAAACGGTAGCGGTCGGCCGCGCGGCTGGAACAATCGACATGATGATCAACCCTGATAATCCGACTATTTCAACTGCATCCAGCGAAATGGTTAGCGCCGCGCGCGATGCGGCGGGTTGGGAGACGCAGCGATGGAGACAGGCAATTCGCGTTCCGGTCACCACACTTGATTTATTGATCGCCCGTCACGGAATGCCGACATTTATCAAGATCGATGTGGAAGGCTTCGAACACGAGGCCTTGCTCGGCCTATCGCAAACAGTCAACGCAATGTCGTTCGAGTTCACGACCATCCAACGCGATGTTGCGCTTGCTTGCGTCGAACGATGTGTCGCGCTCGGATTTAAGCAATTCAACGCGGCACTGGGCGAAAGTCAGACGTTTTTCCATTCCGATTGGGTTGCCGGTGTGGACATCGCTGCCTGGATAACTGAACTGCCGCACTCCGCCAACTCGGGAGACATCTATGTCTCGCTCGCCTGATGCTCCTCAGGCGACGTCGCGCAGCTCGCTGATTGCGATCGCGATTTTGACAGCCGCGGGATACGGCCTGACGCTTTTGGTCTTTTATCCAGGCGTCATGACCTATGATGCGAAATTCGTCTACGAAGACATCGCCAAACATACACTCGGCGATTGGCAATCTCCGGCGATGACCGTGTTGTGGGGCTTGATCGACCCGATAGCGCCGGGATCGGCCAGCATGTTTCTGCTGATAGCAAGCTTCTACTGGCTGGGCTTTGGGTTGTTGGCTTTCACGTTAGCGCGCCGATCTGTGTCGGCGGCGGTACTGGTGCCTATTCTGGCGCTGGCGCCACCGGCCTTCGGCTTCGTCGGCATAATCTGGCGCGACATGCTGTTTTCGACGACGTGGTTGTTGGCTGCGGTCCTCGTTTTCGCAGCCATCAGTCGCGGTGAAAAGTTGCGTTTGATCGCCCAGGTGTTGGCCATCGTACTGTGTGCCTTTGGTGTTTTGCTGCGGCCGAATGCCGTAACCGCAGCGCCAATCCTTGGCGCCTACATTGCCTGGCCAATGAAGGTTCACTGGAAGCGGGCTGCCATCAGTTTCGTGCCCGCCATGGTTCTGTTCTTTCTGCTTGTCCAGTTCGTCTACTACGGCGTTCTGGGGGCCACACGGCAACATCCATTGCAATCGATGATGGTGTTTGATCTCGGCGGCATCAGCCACTTCACGGGGGAAAACCAATATCCGGTTACGTGGACCCCCGCCGAGACGAAGCTGCTTTTGAAAGACTGTTACAGACCAACCGAGTGGGACATCTACTGGCGGCTCGCGCCGTGCGAGTTCGTCATGCACAAGCTGGAAAAGGACGAAAAGTTGTTTGGCACCCGCACCATGGAAAATGCATGGGTTTCCGCCATCTTTCGTCACCCGGGAGCCTATCTCGAGCACCGCGCGGGGTTCATGTGGAATTTTCTCACGGGCTCAAATCTCACGATGTGGGTAGCGGATATAGAACGGCCGGACAGAGAGATTTTTTTGGATCGGCCCGCCTTCGTGACGTTAAAACACATTCACGATGTCCTGAAACCGACGCCCCTGTTTCGTGCCGGCACATGGCTTGTCGCATGCATTGTTATATGCGGCTTAGCCTGGCGCCGCCGCGAGACAGCGGAGGGTGCCTTCGCCGTCGGTCTATGCGGGACAGCCGCGGTCTATGTAGCAACCTTCTTTGCCGTCGGGGTCGCGTCGGACTTTCGCTACGGCTATTTCGCGGTGCTCGCAACAATTGCCGGCGGAGCCGCCTTGGTGGCTCCTATGCCTCGATCGACGCGAACTGCGCCTCGGTGAGCTGGCTAAAACGGCCACCGCGTCTCTTCAGCTCTTCGAATGTACCCATTTCGACGATGCGACCATGGTCGAACACGAGGATACGCGTCGCGTTGCGGATCGTGGCGAGTCGATGGGCGACGACGAATGTGGTGCGGTTCTTCATTACTTCATCAAGAGCCGTCAAGACTCGCGTTTCGGTGGCGGCGTCAAGCGCACTGGTCGCTTCATCGAGAATCAGGATGGGCGGATCCTTGAGCAGCGCTCGTGCGATTGACAGTCGCTGACGTTCGCCGCCCGATAGCGAGCGACCGCGTTCGCCGACCGAGGCGTCAAAGCCATCGATGTTGTACTCGACGAAATCGAGCGCTTGTGCGCGCGCCGCGGCTTCACGCATCTGTTCATCGGTTGCATCGGGTCTGCCGACGCGCAAGTTTTCCGCGATCGATCGATTGAACAGCAGGGCTTCCTGGAACACGACGCCGATGTTGCGTCTCAGCGCTGAAAGTTGGATGTCACGTATGTCGACGCCGTCGACGCGGATCGAGCCCGCTTGGGGATCGAAGGCGCGGTGCAGCAACATAAGAGCGGTCGACTTGCCGGCACCGGTCGCACCAACGAGCGCAACCGTTTCGCCGGGGAGGGCGACAAAGCTAAGCCCGGAAACTGTCGGACGTGTGTCATCGAAGGCAAATGACACATTGTCGAACTCTACACGCCCAACGAAGCGACCGGGATCGATCGCATTTGGCCGGTCGTGCATCGCGGGTGTCGTATCGAGTACTTCGAAAAATTCGCGAAGCTGTGCTGCATCGAGGGTCATGCGGTTGACGAAACCGACCGCCTGCTCAAGACGTGCGACAACCATTCCTGCAAGCGCCATGAACGTCGCTATTTCCCCGACGGTGATCAGGCTCTTTCGAAATAGCCAGGCACCCAGGGCGATGATTGACAGAATTGCCAGTGTCGTCGACGCACGTGTAAGCACTGTGGCGACCGCCCACCAAGACAGCACCGGATACTGCGCGGCCAGCAAGCGGTTACCGACCGATTTGAGCGCAACCACCTCCGATTCGATCCGCAAGAAGCTGTGCACCAACGCGATGTTGCCGAGCGCGTCGGATGCTCTTTCGGCGAGGTCGGAGTGAAATGTCTGTACGTTGCGTTGAAGAGTTTCGGTCTTGTACGACACAAGTGCGGTAAGAGCCGCAAACAAAACAGAGAGGACGATCAGCAAGATCGCCATCCGCCAGTTAATAAAGAGGGCCAGCGGAACGAGGATGAATAGCGACACGAAGGCGGCGAGATATTCGCGGAAAAATCCGAGCCAGAACGCCCATTGGGCATCTGTGCCCTGCAACATGATCTTCATCAATCGACCGGAGTGGGTTTCTCCGTGATAGGCGAGCGGTAGCTGCAGGACATGTTCGAAATAGTTCGCCAGTACGGCAAGGCGCCGGCGGTGCGCCAGGCGGTCTGCAAATAGAGCGATGAGCGTTCCGCAGAGGATCGTGAATAAGCCCAAGCCCGCCCACGCAAGGATCAGAAGCCAGAGCCTCGTCCAGTCGACCGATTCGACATCAGCCTGCGCCGCCGCGAGCACATTGATGACGCGGCCAAAAAGCACCGGCTCGGCAAACAGCGCCAAGGCCACTGCTACGTTGGCGAAGGCCAGAGTCCAGCCCAGACGGCGGTCGGCGCCGAGCTTTGCAAGGACGCGAGCGTAGAGTTGCAGAAAGCCCATGGACGAATTCTAGACGCGTCTCGCGTTATTTGTTTTCTGCGGGTGGTTCGGGGGGAGGCGTGACTGCTGACGGCGGCGGTGTGGCCGCCGGCGGGGCGGTCCAAGATTTGTAGTCAGCTTCAGAAACTTTTGGCAATTGTTTTAGAAAGGCGACCATTGACCAAATCTCGTCATCCTTCGCTCCGGCCAAGGCGAAGCTGGGCATACCGGTCATGTTAATCCCATTCTTGATCACCCAGAACAATTGGGACGGCGAGCGATGATCGACGACCTCCTTTAGGTCAGGCGGATCGGGATGTAAGCCCTCTGAAAACTTCGCCCAGTTGACGCCGGGTGCGCCATGACAATTCGTGCAGCCAAGGGCAGAGAAGGCCTTGGCGCCGGCTTGCACGCTGGCGGGATCAATAATGGAAGCGGGGGGTTGATCGTGCGCATAGTGATTGATCGACGCCATACGAACTTTGACTAAGGCCCAGTTGACGATCGCCGGGTCCTCGGCTGTACCAGCGACACTATAAAAACCACCGAAAAAAAACACCGCCGCGCCGAGGCCGAGAACTATCGCTAGCGCGCCAATCGTCGCCAAGATGCGCATGTTCGCCTCCATCTCGTCCCTGAGGTACTTGAGACCGATAATACACCGCCCGAGAGCGCACGTGCGTTACGTTATCGTGAGCCGGTGACGGGGGAATAAACTCAGACTTAGCGGTCTTTGTGGTCCGGAGCGCGATGTGAAAGATAGGCAAGCAGTTTCATTTCGCGGCGGCCGCGCGTCACTGTGTCCAAGACGAGGCCCACGGCCAGGCACAAGAGCGCTGACAGCATAAGCCCGGTGGAAAGCACCGCGGTTGGCAATCGAGGCACCAGGCCCGTTTCCAGATAGGTCACGACAATCGGGATCGCCAGGGCGATCGATGAGACCGCGGTTATTGCACCGAGGCAGCTGTAGAATGTCAGCGGGCGTTCGGCCCGGTAGATATTGAAAATAGTCCGCAGAATTCGCAGGCCATCCCGCCAGGTGTTGAGTTTAGAGGTGGATCCCGTCGGCCGCGCGCGATACGGCGTAACTATTTCATCGAGCGCAAGGCCAAGTTCGAGTGCATGTATCGTAAGCTCTGTTTCGATCTCGAAGCCACCCGACAAAACGGGAAACGATTTTACAAAACGTCGGGAAAATACCCGATAGCCCGACAGCACGTCTTTGATCTCGGAGCCGAATACAAACGCGATAAACGCGGACAGGAGTCGGTTGCCGGTCCGATGGCCTATACGATAGGCGGCCTGGTCGCTTTCGATGCGGCCACCAACGACCATGTCGAGGCGATTTTCAAGAAGCCGCTTGACCATCAACCGGACACTCGAAGCATCGTAGGTCGCATCTCCGTCTACCAATACGTAGACGTCCGCTTCCACATCCGAGAACATGCGGCGCACGACGAAGCCTTTGCCTTGATGCGTCTCCAAAAACACGCTTGCGCCGGCGGCGCTGGCGACGGACCTGGTATCGTCCGTCGAGTTGTTGTCGAAAACGTAAATCTGCGCGGCGGGCAGCGCTGCGCGAAAATCCGCGATAACCGTGGCGACGGTCGCTTGTTCATTGTAGCAAGGAACGAGCACCGCGATTTTACACGGTTCGAAAAAGCCGCACTCTGCATCGGCTGATATCGCCTTTTCTGTCGTCAATCGGAAATTGGCCCCCCTACGGGAAATTCTTTTTTTGAAGCGTCGATCGCGAAATCAAACATGATCGCGTTGGTGAATGCAATCTTCGACCGTTTGTAGGACTACGAACGTACCGGAAGTCGCCAAAATAACGCTGCTTTGCCAAAGGCCCGAGACCACTGGTTACTAGGTCGGACGCCCCGGCGTTAGCGGACTTCGTATGCGCACCTTACGAATTGCGTACACCCCAGGCGCCCAAGGTATGCATCTTCTCGGTGCTCACATCGATCTTTGCCTGTTCGACATCCACGGCTGGAGAATAAACGTTGGATGCGATCGCAAGTAAGCCTGCTTTTGCGTCAGGGTTGTCGAGTGCCTTGTTAAACTGCTTCTCGTCGCGCCACACCCATTTGCCGCGTTTTAGCCGGGCATAGACATGACCAGTTTCATAGTCGGCAAAATTGATGACAGGTATCCAGCGTGCGCACCGCTTTAAAAAATCAACGTTGTTCTGAGGCGACAGACTGAGGCTGGTATAGACGTCGGAGGCCCGCTGCGCCTGGATATTGATTTTCCTGAATCGTTCGATATCGATCATGCTTTTGACGTCTAGAATTGTTATTTCTCCATTCCATCCGAAAGCCACTGTCCGCGGGGGAGACCCCTCTGCCACGCTGTTGTCGAGAAACTCGTAGTGGACTTTCTTTCCGGTTATCAGTGCCCACGTGAAGAACAACTCGGGCATGCCGGCATAGGCTTCGACATTGTGAGCCAGAAGATCTTCAACCGCCTTGTACCTGCCGACTTTCAGGCCGCGCGTCCACGCTCGTTCGACCGTGGTTTCCGGTGGTGTGATCATGAAGAACATGTAGACGAGGTCACCAAACCGCGTCAGCAATCGGCTTGATCCTTCCTCCAGATTGGGAACAAAGCTATCGAACCGAAAACGGTCGATCAGCAAATGCGGCATCTCTCCTCTGGTAGCCCTCGCAGCCATCCGGTGGTCAAGTTTTTTGTCGATGATTTCAAGCTCGTGTCCGGTCAGCGTGCCGGCATATTTGTAGGCTGAGCCGAGCGTTGCGTAGTCCAAAAGAAATTTTCGCCAGATATCAGGGCTGATCAGCGCGAACTCTTGCCACGGAAGATTGAGTTTTCCGGCCAAGAGCTTCTGCAGCGGACGCATCGAACTCTTTCCTGATGCCGATGCGCCTTTAACGTTCATCACCACCGGTTTGTCCTGGCGTGGCAAGAACCGGAAGCCTTCAGATGCAACAGCATCTTGAACAAACGGCTGGATGGTCTCGCCAATAACCTCGCTGCCAAAATCATTGCAGAGCAATGTGACCGCAAGCCCTTCGAGCAGCGATTCGTCTCCCAATAACCGACCGTGACGACCGATGACTGCGGTCGCAACCTTGTGCAAGGCAGCAGAGCAAGCCGCTTCGAGGCGGTCGTCACTCGCGTGAGCTTTTTTCAGCCATTCCGAAGCAATCCGAAGATCCCGCTCCGCAACCGACTCGGGAGGCTGTGATGGCTTTTGCGATTTGGCGAAGGGGAACGGCCGCCGCTGATCGGCCGGTTGTTTAGTTGCCGTCTTAGTTTGGGTTAACGCCTGCGAGAGCTCGCGTTCGACAATGGCAGAAGCCTTGTTCTTGAGCTCTTCGAAAATACCGGCCAATTCGTCGCGATGAGGAGCGATGAATCGATTGAGAATTGCCGCGGCAATCCCGCGGAAGTTTTTACCCAGATCCTCATCGTCAAGGCCGTCAGGAACAGCGATGCCAGTCGTTACGTGAACCAGCAACTCATGAATGATCAGCCGCTCCACGCGAAACGCGACAAGTTCCTCGGCCGGGAGACCGCAGAAATCGCTCAATTCGTAAGCTTTCGCAACGCTGGTTGTGACGTTCTCGGCGCGAAATATCGTCGCGAGCGGCAAGTACTCGCGCGGTAGCTGTGATTCCAAGCCTGGATTCCACGCGGAATGTTTTTCCGATGGCGAGTTGATATTCATGGCACAGCCGAGAACAAGTTGGCTCAACCTCGTGCGCAAATAATACCGCTCTGCAACTCGAATCTAACGAAACCGCCGTTCGTACGTTGCATAGGCCGGTTCCCACATTTTTTCCTTGATGGCTGACGCGATCATGTCTTCAGGCATTGTTTCAGCCAGCCCTTCGGCCTGTGCCTGTCTGGCGACAGCAAGGGCGACTTGGAATGAAATTTTTCGTATCTCGACAAGGGCGGGGAGAAGATTGCCATGGGGGTCGTGCCTCGCGGGGGATAGCTCGACAAGTGCGCGCGCCGCAGCGAGAAACATCCCATCGGAAATATGACGTGCGGCGCACGCGATCGCGCCCAGCCCGATGCCGGGGTAAACATAGGCATTGTTATTCTGGTCAACGCGATATTCTTTGCCGTTGCGCTTAATCGGCGGGAAGGGGCTCCCGGTCGCGATGATTGCCCGACCTTCTGTCCAGGACTGCAGATCGGCCGGTGTCGCCTCGCAGCGGTCGGTCGGATTCGACAAAGGAAAGATCACCGGCCGGTCCACGTTCCTTCCCATATTGCGTACAACGTCTTCTGAGATCGCACGGGCCTGCCCGGAGGTCCCGATGAGCGCCGTCGGATGAGCATTTACGACAACGTCAGCGAGGCCGATGCGGTCCTGTTGTGCGCGCTTCCAGCCGGCCACACGATCGCTGCGTTGTGCGAAAGCCATTTGAAACGGTTGTAGGCCCTTCATGCTATCAACGAGCAAGCCTTGCCGGTCGACGAGGTAAAACCGGCTACGCGCTTCCGATTCGCTCAAGCCTGCGTCAATCATGGCCAGCAGCAGCAGTGCACAAATTCCTGTACCAGCTGATCCAGCGCCAAGTACGGCTATACGTTGCTGCGTCAGCGGCACCCCGGTGACATTGATCGCACTCAGCAGTGTGCCGACCGCGACAGCTGCGGTGCCCTGAATATCGTCGTTGAATGTGCAAAGCTGTAAGCGGTAGCGATCCAGCAGCCGATTGGCGTTGCCGATGGCAAAATCTTCCCAATGGAGCAGGACATGGGGCCAGCGCTCGCGAACGGCGCTGACAAAAGTGTCGATTAGTTCATCGTAGGCAGCGCCGCGCACGCGTTCTTGTCGCCACCCGATGTAAAGCGGGTCGTCCAGGAGATCCACATTGTCGGTTCCGACGTCGATAAGAACCGGGAGTGTCGTCGAAGGATGTAGCCCAGCGCAAGCGGTGTAGAGCGAGAGCTTGCCGATTGGAATCCCCATGCCGCCTGCGCCCTGATCGCCGAGGCCGAGAATACGTTCGCCGTCGCTGACCACGATGGCTTCAACATGATCAAATCGCGAATGTGCGAGTATGCTGCGGATCTTGTCCTTGTGCGGGATGCTGAGAAACAAACCGCGCGGCTTGCGAAATATATGGCTGAATGACTGGCACCCCACACCGACTGTCGGCGTGTAGACGATTGGCAGCATCTCTTCGATGTTACGGGTCAGCAATGCATAAAACAGAGTTTCGTTGGTGTCCTGCAGGCCACGCAGGAACACGTATTTTTGCAGGTTGCTCGTCAGCGCACGAAATGCGTCGAGCCGGCGTGTGACCTGATATTCGAGTTCGGTAACATGTGGCGGCAAGAGGCCATGTAGCTCGAAGAGGTCGCGTTCGCTGTCGGTGAACGCCGTACCTTTGTTGAGCAGAGGATCATTGAGCAGTTCGTAGCCGCTCAAAATCGTTTCTACGAAATACGGCTGGTTCTGAGTCACCGCGCCCGCTCGGCTATTTTGTTGTAGCGTACCTTGCCAAATGGCCCGCGTACATCAGGGACCTAAACTCTTGAGAACGCGACCCGCGACGCCGGCCGCGTGGCCGAAGCGACCACTCTTTAGCACCACAATACACGGCAGGTTGCTTTACCGGGCCGGCCGATGATTGCTAGGCTCTCCAGCCAGCGGCAATTGTTACTGGGAGGACAACGACAATGACAATGCCATTTCGGGCTCTCTTTCTGGGCACAATCGTAATCAATTTATTTACGGTCGGCCCAACCGCGCACGCGCAGGACAAGACGATCAAAATCGGCGCGCTCTTTCCCATGTCCGGGCCGGGCTCTTATTTCGGCGCACAAGACAAGCAGGGCGTCGAGCTCGCGCTGGAGCAGCTCAACAAGGCTGGCGTCAATGGCTACAAGTTCGTCGTTCAGTACGAGGATTCAGCCTGCAGCCCGCTTCCCGCGACCCAGGCCGCGAAGCGCCTGATCGAGCAGTTCAAGCCGGACGTTATCATTGGCGAAGAGTGTTCGGATGCGACGCTCGCCGTGATGCCCGTCGTTGAGCAGGCGAAGGTGCCGCTGATCAATGCCGGCTCGTCGTCGATAAAAGTAACGGAGCCCGGCAATCCGTGGACGTTCCGGATCATGCCGAACGAAGTGATGCAAGGCATCAATCTTGCTGAGAATGCAGCGAAACGGATGAATGCGCAGACCGCAGTTCTGTTGTTCGAAAACACCAATGCCGGTATCGGCAATGCGCAGGTGTTCAAGGACAATTTCACCAAGTTAGGTGGCAAGGTGCTCGCCGAAATCGGGTTCGGTCGCGACATCAATGACTTCACCTCGATCGCAACTCGCGTTGCGGGTCTCGGCAAAGTCGACGTGATTCCCACCTACACCCTTGAAGGGCAGGGTCTCAAAATCACGCAGGCCCTAGCGCAAGCGGGGGTCACCAAAGGCGGTGGTGGCAACGCAATTCAGATCGGCACTATATGGCTGCCGTTCGGCTTCGAGCAAAAAGCTGGAAAGGCCGCGCTGGGTTACATCCGGATCGTTCAGTTCGATCCGACCGATACGCGTGACGTGGCCAAGAATTTCGCGTCCGAGTTCAAAGCAAAATACAATGCAGATCCGACCCACCTGAATGCACATGCCTACGACCAAGTCATGCTGATCGCCGATGTGGTCAAGCGCGGTGGAAAGGATGCTCAAACTATCCGCGACGGTCTCGCCGCCACCAAAAAGTACTCAGGCGTCACAGGCAGCGTCGAGTTCGACAAAAGCAACCAGAACATCAAGATGGACACCATCCATTACATGGAGACCAAGCCGGACCTGTCGTGGACCAGCCTGAAGTGGAACTGATCTGGCGATGACAACAACGATCGTCCTGCAACAGGCGATCAACGGCGTCGTACTCGGAAGTCTCTACGTTCTGGTGGCGCTAGGCCTGACGCTGATCTACGGCGTGCTCGTGCAGATCAATTTCGCGCACGCCGATTTTGTCACACTCGGTGCCTTCGCCGCCTATTTTTTCATGCATCTCATCGGCGGCGGCTACATCCTAAGCATTGCGGTCGCTTTCGCGTTGGGTGCTGCCCTTGGATGGGGTGTCAACGCCGCGATTTTCACACCGCTCAGACACAAAGGGAACGAGCTTCTCCCGCTGATCGCCACGATCGGCGTTTCCGTTATGATGCAGAACCTGATGCTGGCCTGGTTTGGGCCAATTCCTTACGCCTTTGAGACACCGTACAGCAGCCAGGTTATCCGCTTCGCTGGCATCTTCGTTACTTGGCAGAACATCATTATCATCCTCGTTTCGACACTGACGATCGTGTTGCTCTACACATTCATGAAGTTCACCTATCTCGGCAAGGCACTGCGCGCCGTGTCGCAGGATCGCGAAACCGCGGGCTTGATGGGGATCAACCCCAACCAACTCATCATGCTGACGTTCGTGATCGCCTCGGCGCTTGCCGGAATGGGCGGAGCGATGCTTGCGCCAGTTCTCGTCTTGACCCCGTTTGCTGGCACGTCGGTTATCGTCAAGGCATTCGCGATCGTCATTATTGGCGGTTTTGGCAATGTCGAAGGCACCATTCTCGCCGGCCTCATCGTCGGTCTGATCGAAAGCTTCACCACGCAGTTTCTCGATCCCGGGCTGATCGACATCGTCGTTTTCGCGCTTCTCCTGCTCATGCTGGCGATAAAGCCGACGGGACTCATTTCGGAAAGACGCGAAGAAAATGTCTGACCCGGCGCTCGCTCAGCATTTGCCCGGTCAGCGCGCGCTGCTGCGCTCGCGGTGGCTGGGTTATATGCTCGCCATCGCGACCATCGCCATTTTGCCGCTTGTCTTCAACGACACCTACTGGCGAACGAATCTCACGGTCTGCGCAATCAACGTGCTGCTCGCAATCGGACTCGACTTCATTCTCGGCTATGCGGGCCAGCTGAATCTAGGACACTCCGCTTTCTATGGCCTGGGTGCATATGTCTCGACGTTGTTGATCGTCAAACTGGGAATTCCGTTCTGGGTTGCCTTCATCGCGGGTGTGGCGTTTGCCGGCATTGCCGGAATTTTTCTTTCGCTGTTCGCGGTGCGTCTGCGCGGGCACTATCTTGCGATTGCCTCGCTTGGCTTTGCCGTGATCGTTCATCAAATTCTGTTGAACTGGATCAGCCTGACGCAGGGGCCGCTCGGCATTTACGGCATCGCGCCGCCGCCAGCACTCGTCATTGGCGGGGTGGTCATCGCCGATTTTCGCAATCTCACCGCGTTCTTTTACCTGGTGGCAGGTTTTGCCTTTCTTTCCTACGTCCTGTTGAGCCAGCTTGTGAGATCGCCAATTGGAGAAACCCTCACGGCGCTTCGCGAGGATGAGGTTTCCGCGGCGTCGCTCGGCATCAATGGGACCGCCTGGAAAGTATTTGCTTTCGGCGTTGGATCGGCCATCGCCGGCGCCGCCGGGTGTTTTTATGCGAGTTTTGTCGGCACCCTCGTGCCGGACGCGTTTTTCATATCCGAGGCCTTCAATATCCTGGCCATGGTAATCGTCGGTGGTATGGGTACGCTGATCGGGCCGGTCTTCGGTGCCATTCTCCTCACCGTTTTGCCGGAAGTCCTGCGTAGTTTCGGCGATTTGCGCCTGGTCGTCTACGGTGCGGCATTGACGTTTGTCGTTCTCTTCATGCCTGGCGGGCTCGTGCAGGCGGCTCGCGTCGTTGGCGAAAAACTCGGCTTGAGACGTTCGCCGTGAGTACCGCGGTCGCAACAACCCCGACTGAAGGAGCCATCTTGCGGGCGCAGAGCCTGCACAAGAATTTCGGCGGCGTGAAAGCCGTGTCGGACGTTTCGTTTGAGGTCTCAGCGGGATCGATATTCGCCGTCATCGGTCCGAATGGGGCGGGGAAATCGACGTTGCTCAATCTCATCAGTGGCGTTTATCGGCCCGGTTTTGGTTCGCTGTCTTTCAACGGCGCCAACCTTTCGGCCTTGCCTGCGCACCGACGCGTGCGGCTTGGGATCGCCCGGACCTTTCAGAAGATCCGTTTGTTCAAGCAGCTGAGCGTTTTGGACAATGTCATTGCGGGATTTCATGTTCACCACCACGTCCCGGCGTGGCAGTACGTTACACATGGTGCGGCCTTTAAGGCCGATCAACAACGGTGCCGCGAACGCGCCGAGCAATTGTTGCATTTCGTTGGCATGTCCGCGCGTCTGCATGCTGTTGCCGGATCGTTGTCGTATGGCGAGCAGCGAATGCTCGAGCTTGCGCGCGCGCTCGCAACAAAACCCCAGCTATTGTTGGTTGACGAACCTGCGGCCGGTCTTAACGCCGCCGAGGTCGACGGCCTTCTCGATCGAATTCGTACGCTTCGCCGCGACGGGACGACGGTTATTCTGGTCGAGCACAACATGGATCTTGTCATGAACGTCGCCGATCGGATCATGGTTATGGATTACGGGCGGCGCCTGTTCGAGGGAGTTCCAATCGAGGTGCAAAAAAATCCGGCCGTGATTGCAGCCTACCTCGGCGGTGAGTTGATATGAGTGCGCTCCTGGAGATCAAGGACCTGGAGCTTGCCTACGGGCAGGTCGCGGTCTGCCGGGATATATCGCTGCGGCTCGACCGCGGCGAGATTGTCGCCTTGATCGGCGCCAATGGGGCAGGAAAATCGACGACCCTTCGCGCGATCGCGGGCGTGCTACCGCCTCGATCAGGCACGATTACATTTTCCGGTCGGGACGTCACGGCAATGCCTTCGTACGAGCGGAGCAAGCTCGGTATCGCGCTTGTTCCCGAGGGTCGCCGCGTTTTCCCATTTCTTACGGTGCGGGAAAATCTCGAGCTTGGGGGGTTCAATGTCCGCAACGACACCACAAAAATTCGTCAGCGCCTCGATGGCGTTTTCGCAATGTTTCCGCGCTTGTTGGAGCGCAGCGGCCAGAATGCCGGGACGTTGAGCGGAGGAGAACAACAGATGTTGGCGCTCGGCCGCGCGATGATGTCCGAACCGCAATTGCTCTGTCTGGACGAACCGTCGCTTGGCCTTGCGCCGATCGTCGTGCAAGACATCTTCCAGAAAATCCGGGCCATCAATGCCGCCGGCACAAGCGTGCTGCTGGTGGAGCAGAACGCTCGCCATGCGTTTGAGACGGCGACCCGCGGTTTTGTCCTGCAGACGGGGTCCGTGATCGCCAGCGGTTCGTGCACGGAGCTAAAGGCCAATCCACGCGTTCAAGAGGCCTATCTTGGCCGCATCGCGGCGCCAGCAGTACCGTGATGACGCTCGCCGAAAAATATTCGCTGGCGCACAAATCCGCCGTTGTTACTGGTGCTGGTAACGGCATCGGTCGCGCGATCGCGCTCGCGTTTGCAGAAGCGGGTGCGAAGGTCGTTTGTGTCGATCTGGACAAAGCTGCGGCTGATGCGACAGCGGCAAAAATCGGTTCGGAGGCCTTCGCTATTGCGTGCGACGTGAGTAGTGAAAGCGAAGTCGAGGCGGCCGCCAAATTGATTCTCACCAAATGCCCCATCATCCATGTCCTTGTGAATGGGGCAGCTGGCCATGATCCGAACGGAACGGTCCTCGAACTTAGTCTGACCGACTGGAACAAGGTGTTTGCGGTCAATGTCGGCGGTGCATTCCTGATGAGTCGTGCGATCCTGCCCGCGATGATAGAGGCGGGCGGCGGCAGCATCATTCATATTGCGTCGCAACTCGGTAGCGTCGCCGGACCACGCCGCGCCGTCTATTGTGCGACCAAGGGGGCACTGATCCAGCTTGCCAAGGCCATGGCGACTGACCACGCGGGGCAGAAGGTGCGGGTCAATACACTGTCGCCCGGAGCGGTCGAGACCGACCGTCTCGTAAAGCGCTTTGGTGACATGGAAACAGCTCGCCGGACTGCCGCCCCGAAGCATCTGCTGCAGCGGCTCGGTCAGCCGGACGAGATCGCCCAGGCTGCGGTCTTTCTGGCAAGTGACGCGTCAAGCTTCATGACCGGTGCCGACCTTCTGGTCGACGGCGGTTATAACGCGACGTAGCGGTCTCCTCAGCGTCCGAGAATCGTGCCTGCCATTGCACGCGGATCGCGCTTCGGCCACGCACCGGCATCGGCAGCTTGAAACAGCTCTGACAGATGCATGTTGAAGATCGCCGGCTCCTCGAGATTGATGTTGTGGCCGGAATTTCCCATTACGACGAGCGAGGCGGTCGGGATGTTCTTCTTCATGAGAATACCCGGCTCAAGGCAGGGCCAGTCCTCGTCGCCGGTCATGATAAGCGTAGGCACGGTGATGCTCTTCATCTTATCGACGAGATCGAACAATGACGGCCGTCGTTTCTGTACGCCACGCATCGTAAGCGCGGCGCCTTCGGTCGAGTGCTCGGCGAGCTGGTCGGCGAATTCGCGCCAGCCGCGCGGGTCCTTATTCTGGTGCTGCACACGGGTGGGGCCGAGCGCATAGGCTTCGGCGGCTTTTTTCATCGTCAACTCTTCGAAGCGCTTGGCAGAGGCTTCTGCCTCTTCGGCGAATTTGGCGCGCTCGCCGGGCGCTGCGCCGTAACCGCAGCCGGCGACCACGATCGAGCGAGCACGATTGCCATAAGTAAATCCAAAATGAAGCGCAGCAAATCCGCCCATCGAAAGGCCGACAACGTGGGCTTTGTCGATCTTCAGCGCATCGAGTACCGCGCGGATATCGTCGCGCGCGCGCTCCTGCGAATATTTTTCCTGATCCTTCGGCACATCAGACGGAGGATAGCCACGCGCATTGAAGGTGATGCAGCGATAGTATTTCGAAAAGTGGCGGACTTGCTGCTCCCATGAGCGAACGTCGCCAGCAAATTCATGAACGAATACGATCGGTATGCCTTTGCCCGTGTCCTCGTAGTAGAGCTTTACTCCATCGTCAGTCGTCAGATGCGGCATGGAATCACCGTTTAGAAAGCCTGAGCGCGCGCGGAAAGGCCGGCATCAATCGTGACGACGGATCCGCTGGTATACCCCGAAAGATCGGATGCGATGAACGTAATTGCGGCGCCGATCTCCTCGGCGGTGGCGCCACGGCCGAATGGCAACGGCTTGAGGAGGTCTTTCCAGTTATCCTCGCTGCCGGTGCGATCACGCGCCTTCTTTTTCATGAGCGTGACGAGACGGTCCGTAGCGACCGGGCCCGGATTGATGGCCACGACACGGATGCCATCACGTGCGCTGACACTGCCAAGTGACTTGGTGAAGGCGGCGAGGGCGGCGTTGCCTGCGACGCCACAGATGTATTCCGGATCGTGCGTGTCGGCAGCGTTCCCGACAACATTGATGATTACGCCACGCTTACGCTTCTGCATCAGTGCGTAGAAGGCACGACACATGTTGACGTAGCCGAAAACCTTCAGATCCCAGGCCTTGCGCCATGTCGCTTCGTCAACATTGAGCAGGCTACCGCCTGGAATGGCGCCGGCGTTGTTCACGAGAATGTCGATGTCGGGATAGTCGCGGGCAAGCTCATTGACCTTCTTGCTGTCGGACAGGTCGGCGGCGACCATATCGACCCGCACATTGGATTTCTGCGCGATCGCCGACTTTGCAGCTGCCAACGCGTCATTGCCGCGCGATACGATGATGACGTTACAGCCTTCACCGGCCAGAACTTCGGCAGCGGCCCGGCCGATGCCTTTTGAGCCGCCGGTGACAAGGGCGGTTTTGCCGGCAAGTTTCAGATCCATGTTTTCCCCCGCGAGACTGAAGGGGAGCGACTATGACGGTCGCGCACGAGATCGGCAACCTATCCCGTTAGCGCGTCGACTCGATCAGGCGGCGGACCCCTTCGCGATGACCGACTTGCGCGCGAAACCCGAAATCGCGCGCAGCAGGTTCGATATCGAGTGGACCCCGCGCGGCCTTTGGTTTGCTGGCATCAATCTCCAGGCGCACTGGCTTGCCTGCTGCAGCCGCCGCCGCGGCGATGTCGTCGGGGGTGACTTTTTCCGGATGCGCAATGAAATAGCTGAGGTGCTTCCGGCTGTTTGAGAAGCAGGCCTGGACGACTGCGCGCGCAGCATCGTCGATGTAGACATAGGGCCAATCGGTCATCGGCTGTATGCGTGCTGTTTCTCCTGCGAGCGCAGCGCGAACAATCTCTTCAAGCGTAAATGTCGTTTCGCGTCCGGGACCGTAGATCACGGTGAATCGCAGTGAGCAGAGGTCGAGCGGAATTTTGGTCCATAAACCCTGCAGCACCATCTCCATTGCGGCCTTCGACGCGCTGTAGGTGTTATTCGGGCGGAGGGGGTATTGGTCGTCGACGGGTTCGTCTTCGTAGAAATTGCCTAGCGCGGCCGCCGATGAGCAGTACACAAAAGTCCTGACGCCGCTTTCCAGCGCCGCGTAAAGCAGGTTGAGGCTCCCCAGCACATTGATTGCGATGACTCCGGCAGGTTCGTCCGCCAGGACCATGGGCCCCGAGACGCCTCCTGCGTGAATAATGTGTGTGATTTTTTCGGCGGTCAGCAGCATCTTGAGCTTTTGCCGATCCGAAAGGGCGTAGGGGATGGGCGTGGATCGAGCCCGACGGTGCACACCGAGTTTTCTGCCAACTGCTTCGTCACGGCCTTGCCAAGAAAGCCACTAGCGCCTGTCACCAAGGTCACGCTTTGCGCCATTTCCGCTTCGGCCCGGCGCGCACGTGAAATATCGAGTGTCGCGAGCGCCTTTGACTGCTCGGCGGTCATGCCAATCGTCCCTTGTAAGACGAAATCACCTGGTCACTGATTGCGACAGGAACCCGCGCATGCCAGTCGGTTCGTTCTTGTACGGCTGTGGCCAACGTGATCAGCGCGTGATCCGTTCCCGGTCTGCCGACGACCTGCAATGCAATCGGCATGGCACGATTATCAAACCCGGCAGGTATGGCGACCGCGGGAAACCCAAGAAAGTTGGCAAACCGAGTCCAGCGGCTAAGTTCGTAAAGCGTTTTCGGCTTGAATTCGGGTGCGCGCGGGTCGCATTCCGTAACGGGCGGTGTCCTTATCGTCAGAATGGGCATGACGATGGCTTGGGCGTCTTTAAACACCTTGGCGATAAAATCGTTTGCGATCTGCGGCCGCACCGAGACGCTTGCTGCCAACGTTTTTACATCGATCTGAAGCCCCTTGCGCAGGCGTTTCGCCAACGTGACGTCGAGCGATCCGGAATCCATGAGCGTTTGATGCGAGCGCGCCGCTTCCGCCTGCATGACCGTGAAGACGTGAGTGTCGATCGCTTCGATGGCTGCGATGGCAGCAGTGTGGCCGAGTCGCACTTCACAGCCGGCGATTGCATCTATGGCGTCGCGACAGGCACTTGCGATCGAAGCCTCGGCCAGATTGAGAACATCTTTGACCGCGCCGATCGTGCGGATGGGTTCAGTCCTGCTTACGGCGACCAGAACTCGCGCGGGTTCCTGCAGGTCCGAGGCGCTGCGGGCGAGGATGCCCACCGTGTCCAGGCTCGGGGAAAGCGGCATCGCACCGGCGAGCGACACAACCCCATAGGTCGGTTTCCAGGATGTGACGCCACAGCAATGCGCCGGGATACGCAGTGAGCCGCCGGTATCGGATCCAAGTGCGAAAACAGCGGATCCGCTTGCGACTGCAGCGGCAGAGCCGGACGAAGACCCTCCGGTGATGAATTCGAAGTTCCACGGATTTTTCGGCGGGCCGTGCACTGCATTATAGCCTGAAGGCTCATAGGCGAGTTCGGTCATCGCCGTGTAGCCAATGCGGCGCGCCCCGGCACGATCGAGCTGGTCCAGCACGGTGGCCTGCGGAGATCGTTCCAAGGGCAAAGGTTGACCTAGCCCACCATGCGGCAAGCGGGTCGCCGAAATAAACATGTCCTTGGCCGCATAGGGCATCGCGTCAAGAACACCGCGCGCCTTGATCGCTTTGTGTTCGAATTCGACAAATGCTTTCAGTTGAGGCTCGAGCTTGCGCGCAAATTCGACCGAGCTCGCAGAAAGTTGTGCACGCTCTGCCGTATCAAGCTCTATCCAATCTCGAAAACGCATCGACACGATCTGGAGTTTCAAATCTACGGAGACGCTGGAGTTTGGTCGCCGGGTGGTTCCAAGTTCCGCATCCATAATGCTACACAAACGAAATAGCCGCCAAGTCCAACACAACGCCAGAACAACGAGCAACATTTCAGCCATGAGTTCGGAAGTCGGAGCAGGCGACGAGGGTTTCGGCACAAAGGTGCCACTTGTGATCATTGGGGCTGGTGCGGCGGGTCTGTGTGCTGCGCTGACTGCGAAGGAGGCGGGAGTCGAGACTGTCGTCGTGGAACGAGAGGCAACGCCTTCTGGTTCGACCGCATTATCAGCGGGTCTAATTCCCGCTGCGGGCACGCGATTTCAGCGTGCCAAGGGCATTCGTGACCACCCGAAATTGCTTGCCGCGGACATCGCGCACAAGGCGAATGGCGAGGTCGATCCGACTGTCGTAAGTGCCATCGCTGAGAATTCCGCGACGCTTGTCGAATGGTTGGCGGACCGTCACGGCTTGCCTTTTGATGTGATCGACAACTTCAACTATCCAGGGCATTCATCATTGAGGATGCATGGCCTGCCGAGCCGTAGCGGTCGCGAGCTGATCGACCGTCTGCGCACCGCAGCCGAACTTAATGACATCGTCATTTTGAGCCGAAGTGTCGCCGAACGACTTTTGGCCGACGCTGAAGGTCAAGTCACGGGAGTGGAAATCGCGCGTCCCGATGGCACGCGCGAGCAGATCGGATGCGAGGCGCTGATCCTTGCCTGCAGTGGTTTCGGTGGGAATCCCGATCTTGTGCGCCGTCATATACCGGAAATGGCCAGCGCAATTTATTTTGGCCATCCCGGCAATCGCGGTCACGCCATCATCTGGGGGAGCGAACTCGGTGCGCAACTCACCCACCTCGGAGCCTATCAAGGTCATGGTTCGGTGGCGACGCCGCACAACATTTTGATCAGTTGGGCAGTTGTTATGCAGGGCGGTATTCAAGTTAACCGCGATGGTCACCGCTTCAGCAACGAGACGCGCGGATATTCCGAGCAGGCCGCGCAAGTGTTGAGACAGCCTGATGGAATCGCGTGGGATGTCTTCGATGCAAGGATCGCGACGGTAGCTCGTCAGTTCGAAGATTTTCGGGAGGCCGAACGCGCTCGCGCAGTTTTGACTGCCGATACCGTGGAGGATCTTGCGGAGGGAATGCACATTCCTGTCGCGGCTTTTGTCGTTGCTTGGAAGGAGGTTGAAAAACTAAAACTAGCGGGCGGTCAGGATCGTTTCGGCCGGAAATTTCTTGCGGACCAGTTGTGTAGCCCTCCGTATCATGCAGTCAAAGTGACGGGCGCTTTGTTTCACACTCAGGGCGGACTCGCGGTTGATCCGACTGGTCGCGTCAAGCGTAAGAACGGAACGGGGTTTTCCAATCTGTTCGCGGCTGGAGGCGCGGCAACTGGCGTCTCGGGTTCGACTGCAGCGGGATATCTGTCAGGGAACGGGTTACTTACCGCGACCGTGCTCGGGCGCCTGGCGGGTGAGGCGGCCGCCAGTCAAGTTGCCAAGCGCTAGTTCATTCTCGAGCGGGCACAACCCAGGGCCTAAGGGCCCGATGCTCGGTTGAAAATTTGGCAATTCGGTCTCGGTAGCTTCCGGTGAGATCGACATCGTCCCATCCATTCAAAAGCTGATTACGGCTGACCGGATCAATCTCGAATTCATAGGTCCGACTGCCACACGCAATGGTCTTGCTGTCGAGATCGACCACGACGGGCCGTTCCGGATTGGCTGAGGTCGCTGCCGCCATGTCAGTGACGTCAACATCGGAAACGATGGCTGTCAGCAGACCGTTCTTGACCGCATTTTGTGCGAAGATATCGCCGAACGACGGTGCGACGACACAGCGGAACCCGTGGTCGTAGAGCGCATAAACCGCGGCCTCGCGTGAGGAGCCGCCTCCGAAATTGCGACCGCCCAGTAGAATTTTTGCGTCTTTCCAGACGGGTTGATTGAGCGGAAAATCCTTCTCATTTCCATCGCCATCGAAACGTAGATCCTGGAAAAGAACCGAGCCCAGCCCTTTCGATCGTGGCCATTTGAGATAGCGCGCCGGCAAGATTTGATCGGTGTTGAGGTTGGGTAACGACAAAGGGCAGGCCTTGGCACTGAGACGAACAAATTTTTCCATGGATCGGCCCTTACAATTTCCGTCCCGCGAGTAGCGGTCGGACATCCGCGAGATGTCCGCTGACGGCCGCGGCGGCGACCATTGCCGGCGACATCAAATGTGTGCGCGCCCCGGGTCCTTGTCGGCCTCGGAAATTGCGATTGGTCGTTGACGCGCACCTTTCGCCAGATGGCACGATGTCTCCGTTGATCCCTACGCACATCGAACAGCCGGAATCTGCCCATTCGAGTCCGGCATCGCGGAAAATGCGATCAAGGCCTTCTCCTTCGGCCTGTCTCTTCACGCTGGAGGAGCCCGGCGAAACAAGGCCGGGCACCCTGCTCACCCGACCGGCCAGAACGGCGGCAGCAGCGCGCAAGTCCTCGATGCGAGAGTTGGTGCACGAGCCGATAAAGACGCGGTCGATCGGGATTTCGGTCAACTTCTTGCCCGGAGCGATCGCCATATAGTCGAGCGCGTCGCGCAGATACTTGGCACGCACCGGATTTGCCTCGCGCGCAGGGTCCGGGACGTGAGCGTCGATTGGCAACGCATCGTCTGGTGTTGTGCCCCAGGTAACGATGGGGGCAATGGCATTACCATTGAGCTTCACTTCGCGGTCGAAATTGGCGTCCGGATCGGAAACAAGCGCTGACCAGGCCTCGACGGCCCGATCGAAAGCACCACCCTTGGGTGCGTAGGGACGGCCCTTGAGATACTCGAACGCTGTTGTATCCGGCGCGATCATCCCGCACCGGCCACCAGCCTCGATCGACATATTGCACAGCGTCATGCGCCCTTCCATAGACAGGGCACGGATTGTGCTGCCGCCGAATTCGATTGCGTGACCTTGCGCTCCATCAGCGCCGACACGCGCGATGATAGCGAGAGCAATGTCCTTTGCACCGACGCCGATCGTCGCCGCGCCGTCGACCGTGATGCGCATGCGCTTCGGTTTTCTTTGCCACAGTGTTTGCGTCATCAGTACGTGCGCTACCTCCGACGCTCCGATTCCGAACGCGTATGCGCCGAATGCGCCGTGAGTCGATGTATGGCTGTCGCCACAGACAATAAGCAGCCCGGGTAGGGTCAAGCCTTGCTCGGGACCGACGACATGCACGATGCCCTGGCGTGGGTCACGTAAACTGAACAGTGTTATGAGGCTTTCACTCGTATTGGCCTCAAGATTGCGTACCATCGCCGCGATTTCGGGATTGGCGATGGCCTGATCGCGGCCGTGCGTCGGCACATAGTGGTCGGCAACTCCGAATGTCAGCCCTGGTTCGGCAACCCCGCGACCGCGCTCCTTCATCTGGCTGAAAGCATGGAACGAGCCTTCATGCACATAGTGCCGATCGACCCAAAGCAACGAAGCTCCGTCGTCGCGACGTACAATCTCATGCGCAGACCACAACTTGTCGATGAGGGTCGGAGGCTCACTCATACCAGGTCCTCATTAACGGTTGCGGCCTTGTCGCGGGTTCGCAATATTGTAGACCGAAGTTCGAGGACCTTGAATAACCAGACCGTACCGAGGGGCTTCGCCCCGCGAACGTGAACCAGGAGGGGAGTCATCATGCCGAACCAAGGGAAACTTAGCCGCCGTCAGTTCCTTGCCACGACGGCACTTGGGGCCGCGGTTACGGCCACCGGCAGTATCTCGATGCCATCCGTTCTGCGTGCGCAGGGCACACCGGTCAAGCTCGGCGTGCTGCACCCGGTCACCGGTGCACTCTCTTATTCAGGTCAGCAAGGTCGCCTCGGCGCCACCTTGGCGATTGAGGAGATCAACGCAGCCGGCGGGGTGAAGGGGTTAGGAAAGATTGACGCTGTGCTTGGCGACGCGCAGTCGACCCCCGACGGCGGCGTTGCGGAAGTCGAGAAAATGAACTCCGCCGGGGTCTGCTGCATCGTCGGTGGATACGCCAGCAATATTTGCCTGGCGACGACGCAGGCGGCGGCGCGCTATGAGCTTCCATATGTCGTCGATGTCGGAGTCGCCGACGGAATTGTTACTCGCGGACTCAAGAATACTTTCAGGTTCGGTCCTGGCTTCGGTGTCATCTCGAAGACCGCATTGGCCAATTTGGCCGCCATCAACGAGCAGGCCGGCAAGCCGGCCAAGACGGTGATGATTGTGCACGAGGATTCTCTGTTCGGATCTGGCCTGGCGAAGTTGCTCAATGCGCAACTTCCGCAGCAGGGTTTTGAGATCCTTGAGACGATTGCTCATCCGACGCCTACCCGCGATTTCAACAACGTGGTTCTCAAGATAAAGGCGCAGAATCCCGATCTCGTGATTCCTGCAAACTACTACAACGAATACGTTCTGCTCGCGCGCACGATGCAGCAGCAGCAAGTCAAACCAAAGGGCATCTATTCAGTCCTCGGCGGCGCAGCATCTTCATACAAATTCGTGAAGGAGTTCCCGGACGCGGCAAGGTACATCATGGACTGCAATCACTGGTTCGATCCGCGCAACGAGAAGGCCTTGGCGCTGAAAAAGAAAGTCGAAATCAAGGACCAGTTCTACACCTACGAAGTCTATATGAACTACAGCTGCGTTTATCTCATTGCGGACGCGCTCGCGCGTGCCGCGTCTGTCGACCGTGCCAAGCTTACGGACGCGCTGGCGAGTTCGACGTTCGACGGCCATGTCATGCCGTACGGCCCGACAAAATTCGTCAATGGTCAGAACGAAGGCGCCGCGCCGGTCAATACGCAGGTGCTCGATAACGACATCAAGGTGATCCTGCCGGCTACCTTCGCCAATGCGAAGGCGGTATTTCCGCGACCGGCGTAAGTGTCATAGGGTCACGGGTGGAGTTTCGTTAAGACTCCGCCCGTTGCCATGACCGTCAAAGCATTGAGTCCGTGCTGTCGCCCGCCATCCTTATTCCTGCGATCCTCAACGGCCTGTTGATCGGCGCCATCTATGCTCTTGTTGCGCTTGGACTGACGCTGATCTACGGCGTCCTGCACATCATTAACTTTGCGCACGGTGCGCTGTTGAGCGCTGCCATGTTCGCAGCCTTCTTTGCCTTCCGCCTTTTGGGCCTTGATCCTTACGTTGCAGTCTTTCTGCTCGCGCCGGCATTTTTCGCACTGGGCTATGCCTTGCAACGATTTATCATCGGTCCCGCCTCACATGGCGACGACCGCAACATGTTGTTGGTCACCCTGGGAATCGCCATTGTCATCGAAAATGCGCTTCTTTACGCATTCCGCGCCGACACGCGCACGATCGATGTTCCTTATGCATTTCAGACGATTGATTTTGGATTTACGTTCCTGGCAGTGCCGCGTGTTGTCGGTTTCATTGCGGTATTTGGTGTGGCGCTCGCACTTTGGGTGATAATGGCCTTTACCGACACTGGTCGCGCAATTCGTGCCGTTGCCAGGGAAAAACTCGGTGCTCAGCTCATCGGCATCGACGTGGCCCACATCTATGCGGTGACTTTCGGTCTTGGCACGGCGTGCGTCGCGATCGCCGCCTGCCTGCTGATCCCCACCTACTACGTCAATCCCAGAGTAGGCGATGCTTTCGTTCTCGTGGCGTTTACGATTGTCGTACTCGGCGGCATGGGGTCCGTGCCGGGCGCGCTTGTGGGAGCGCTGCTTGTAGGTGTCGCTGAAAGTCTATCCGGGCTCTTTCTCGGAGAGTCGCTCGGACAGATCGGGATTTTTCTCATCTTTATTGTCGTGCTCCTGGTGCGCCCAAGCGGCTTGTTTGGAGCCCGCGCATGAGGACTTTCCTTCCGATCGCTGCAGTACTCGGGGTCCTGGCGGTAGTGCCCTTGGTCGTGCACTCGAACGTCACGCTCAATTTCCTCGTGGTGGCGCTCATGATCGCGCTGGTGGGGCAGGGCTGGAACATTCTCGGCGGTTACGGCGGACAATATTCATTCGGCCACGCAGCCTTTTTTGGGACAGGCGCCTACGTCACTGCAATCCTGCAGGTGTGGTACGGCGTCAACGCCTGGTTTGGTTTTGCGGCAGGCATTGCGGCCGGTGCTGCTCTCGGCGGTGCGCTAGGTGCTCTCGTTTTCCGCGCCGGCTTGCGCGGCTCTTACTTCGCGCTGGTGACCCTCGCGTTCGCCGAAGTGTTGCGCATCATCGCAAGCGTCGCCCCTGTCACCGGTGCCGGTGTCGGAACCCTGATCAAGCTTGAACTCGGCATCTGGACGTTCCAGTTTCAAAGCCGCGCGGCTTTCTATTGGATCATCCTGGCGCTTGTCGGCCTGTCGCTCGTGATCGCGCGGCTCATTGAGCGCTCTCGCTTCGGCGCCTGGCTGATTGCCGTGCGAGAGAATGAAGACGCGGCAAGGGCACTAGGAGTCGATGCCAGCGCCGTCAAATCTGTCGCCATGGTCATCTCCGCCGCCATTACCGCTGCCGCCGGATGCTTCTACGCCCAATATTTTCTCTTCGTCGATTCTGGGATTGCCTACGGCACCTGGATCTCAGTCGAAGCCCTATTGACCCCGATCATTGGCGGCGTTGGGACAGTGTTTGGTCCGTTGCTTGGTGCGCTCGTGGTTAAGACCCTGGGCGAGGGCGCAAAGCTCGTGGCAGGTGATGCTCCCGGTCTTGATCTCATTATCTATGGTGCGGTGCTCGTGCTGGTCATCTGGATCATGCCGCGCGGGCTGATCGGCGGGCTCACACATGTGCGCAAAATGCTGGCACGACGTGAAGCGACGGTAGTCCCCGCCGGAAAGGCGCGCCATGGCTGAGCCGCTGCTCGCTGTAGATAAAGTCACCTGTCGGTTCGGCGGCTTGCTGGCCGTGAATGCCGCCTCGCTTGCGGCACAGGCAGGGCAAATCACCGCGCTAATCGGCCCCAACGGCGCCGGAAAGACCACACTTTTTTCGATCATCTCTGGCTTTGTCATGGCCAATCAGGGCACTGTGCATTTTGCCGGTCAGGACGTTACCGGCGAGCCGCCGCACCGCCTCGCGCGTCGCGGAATCGCCAGAACTTTTCAAATCGTGCAGCCGTTTTATGGACTGTCGGTCCGCGAAAACATATTGGTCGGGTCCCATCTTCGCCATCGCAAACGCGATGCGGCGCTCTCTGCTGCTGACCAGGTCGGCCGCGATGTGGGGCTTGGCGAGATGCTCGATAAGCCGGCCGACGCTTTGACCGTCGCGGGGCGTAAGCGGCTCGAGCTTGCGCGTGCGCTTGCTACCGAACCGAAGGTACTCCTGCTCGATGAAGTGCTGGCGGGGCTCAATCCATCCGAGATTCGGGACATCGTGCCCGTCATCCGCGATTTTTGCCGTCGTGGCATCACTATCCTGATGATTGAACATGTCATGCAGGCGGTGATGAGTCTCGCCGCACACGTTTTTGTGCTCGCCGAAGGCCGAATCATTGCCGAGGGCACGCCGTCGAAAATTGTTGCAGATCCTCTCGTCGTTGAGGCGTACCTCGGCCGTGGCGCGGCAACAAAGTTGGGAGCGCAGCATGGACGCTGATGTGCTGCTCGCTGTCGGGGACTTGCATGCAGGGTATGGAGAAACCGAGGTCCTTCATGGCGTGGACCTGATGGTCAGTGCGGGTGAGATCGTTGCAGTCCTTGGATCAAATGGTGTCGGCAAATCGACGCTGAACCGTACAATCTCTGGAGTGCTGCGTGCCACCCAAGGTTCGATTCGCTTCGCAGGGCATGCAATCGAGCGGGAAAAATCGACGAGTATTGTCTCGCGTGGACTTATTCACGTGCCGGAAGGGCGCTGCGTTTTTCCCAACCTGAGTGTAAGGGATAATCTCGAGCTCGGAGGATATCGACGGGCGCGCAATCGTCGGCAACAGAATCGGGAAAAGGTCTTCGGTATTTTTCCGCGTCTTGCCGAGCGGCAGTCGCAGCGCGCCGGCAGTCTTTCGGGCGGCGAGCAACAAATGCTGGCGATCGGGCGGGGCCTGATGGCCGAACCCATTTTGCTGATCCTGGACGAGCCCTCGCTCGGTCTGTCGCCGCTCCTCGTCGAGGAGCTTTTTGCCTTGATCCGTCGCATCAATGAGCAAGGCATTGCTCTCCTCCTGGTCGAGCAGAATGTCGTGCAAAGCCTTGAAGTGGCCCATAGGGCCTATATTCTTGAAAACGGCAGCGTGGTGCTGAACGGAGCATCCGATCAGCTGCACAATGATCCTGATCTCAAGCGCGCCTATCTCGGACTATGACCATGGCTGACGCAGAAACCCTCCGCACACGGCTGACGCGCAAACCCGTCGTCGTAGCGCCGGGTATCTACGACGCGCTCACCGCGCATCTGGCCGAACGCGCCGGGTTTTCGACTCTCTATGTTTCCGGGGCGGCCATCGCCTACACTCGGCTTGGGCGACCCGATATCGGCCTTGTGGCGATGAACGAAGTTGCCGACGCCATTTCCTTGATCAGCGATCGTGTTCGCGCCGATCTTGTTGTTGATGCCGATACAGGATACGGCAACGCGCTCAACGTTGGACGGACGATGCGTTTGTTCGAGCGCGCCGGTGCAAGGGCGATTCAGCTCGAGGATCAGGCATTCCCCAAGCGTTGTGGGCACCTCGACAACAAAACGCTCATACCTCCGGAAGAAATGATCGGGAAAATCAAGGCAGCCCTCGATGCAAGACGCTCGCGCGAAACTCTGGTGATTGCCCGAACCGATGCTGTAGCGGTCGAGGGCTTCGATCGCGCCGTTGCGCGGGCCATCAGTTACCGTGATGCGGGTGCAGACATATTGTTTATCGAAGCGCCGAAAACGCGCGCAGAGCTGCAACGCATTCCATCTGCGATCAGCGACGTGCCGCTGATGGCGAACATGGTGGAGGGCGGGAAAACGCCTCCGCTCAATGCCAGTGAGCTTGAGGCGATCGGCTTTTCGCTGGTGATTTTTCCTGGCGCTATCGTGCGTGTATTGGCGCGCGCCGCGGACGAATTTTACGCCGTGCTGGCCGCCAAGGGTACGTCGGAACCCTTCCAGAACCGCATGTACGATTTTACGGCGCTCAATGAATTGATCGGGACGCCGGAAATGATCGCGCTTGGCAAGCAATACGAAGCGAATGCGAAGAAGGGCGACAACAAGTGAAGTCGCGTAGCGCTTGTCTTTTCTTTGCTGCGATTGTTGTTCTTTCGTTGTCGATACCCGCGCTCCGTGCCGAAGACTATCCCGCACGGCCGATCAAACTGGTGGTTGGTGCGCCAGCCGGCGGCACGACGGACACAATCGCGCGCTTCATCGCAGAACCGATGGCAGCCGCGCTAAAACAGCCAATCCTGGTCGAAAACAGGCCGGGTGCGGGCGGCAATTTGGCCGCCGCTGCTGTGGCGAAGTCGCCGCCCGACGGACATACGCTGCTGGTCAGTTTCAGTAGCCACACCATCAACGCTACGCTTTATCCGGCATTACCGTACGATCCTGTTGCCGACTTCACTCCGATCACGATGGTAGCGAGAGTTCCGAGCCTTCTCGTCGGCCGTGCCAATCTGCCCGCGAAAGATCTCGAAGCGCTCATCGAATTGGCGAAGGCCAAACCGCACACGCTTACCATTGGAATTGGTGGCATCGGTTCGTCGCTGCATCTCGCCGGCGAGAAATTCAAGCTGATGACCGGGGTCGATTTTCTCAATGTACCGTACAAGGGAACGGCGCCTGCATTGAGCGACCTGCTGGGCGGTCAGATCGATCTCATGTTCATCAGTTTGGTTACAGGGGCCGAGCAAGTGCGCGCAGGGAAATTGCTCGCCTATGGCGTGACGAGCATACA
>Ga0182040_10000034_pt1 | contig 55640 bp, 57 predicted proteins | sample flu12Cox44000176_FD_125973 | JGI IMG/M metagenome (GOLD analysis project Ga0182040, IMG submission 125973) | Lab enrichment of tropical soil microbial communities from Luquillo Experimental Forest, Puerto Rico - flux8day.12C.oxic.44.000.176 | ecosystem: Environmental > Terrestrial > Soil >... | reverse complement strand
GGCGTCGGCGTTGGCCCAGGCTGGGGCTACCGAGGTTACTACGGTCCCGGCTATCGCAGCTACGCTTATGATGATGGTTATGCCTATCGTCGTAATTGCCGCATCGTGCGCGAGAACTTCAACGGGCATATCAGGAAGGTCCGCCAGTGTTGGTAAGTCCGTCCTGAAGACCTGACGAAAAAGATCCCGGGCCTCGGGCCCGGGGTCTTTGCTTTGTCGGGGCGAGGAGCGCACACTCCGTCCATTGCGATAGAACCATAAAGGAGGAGACGCATGGTTATCGCCAGGACGTGGATCGTTGCCGCCGCTATCGCCGTTGCATTCGCAGGGTTCACGCATGCTCAGGACAGCCTCGACCCCAAAAGCCGGCAGGAGCTGAAGCGCGCTGATCTGACGGGCACGAATATGGAAGTCATCATCTCCGTGGTCGAAAATCAGCCGGGCGAAACGATCGAGCGTGACATTCATCATGGCGAGGAAGCGTTCTATGTCCTTCAGGGCGCAACGCTCGAAACGGCTGACGGCAAGCAGATCACTCTACCCACCGGCGCGAGCGCAATTAATCGCCGCGACGTTCCGCATGCGGGACTGAAAGTGCTCGGAAATACGCCATTCAAATATCTGGCGGTCCATATCGTGGACAAGGGCTCCAAGCTGTATGACGCGCCTCCGAAGTAACGACCAGCGTTCGCCACGTCTCAGCGCGTGCCTGTGACGTTGCCTCTTCCAGTGCCCCGGCCCGAGCGGCTATGGTTTGTCCTGAGTGGAGGGGCAATGAGGCGACGAGATTTCATCAAAGCGCTTGGCGGCGGAGTTGCCGCCTGGCCACTATCTGCGCGAGCGCAGCGGACAGCGATGCCGGTCATCGGGTATCTCGCCGCCGGCTCTCCAAACAGCGAAGCGCGTCTGCATGAGGCGTTTGTCAAAGGGCTGGGCGAGGCCGACTACGCAGACGGCAAAAACACCAGGATCGAATATCGGTGGGCGGAGAACCAGTACGATCGACTGCCGTCGATGGCAGCGGATCTGGTCCGTCAGGAAGTGGCCGTTCTCGCTGCGACGACCACGCCGGCGGCGCGCGCAGCAAAAGCTGCGACGAGCGCAATTCCGATCGTCTTCACCACAATCGCCGATCCAGTACAGATCGGATTCGTCGCCAGTCTGAATCGTCCGGGCGGCAATGTGACAGGCGCGACCATGTTGAGTGTGGAGGTGAGCCCGAAGCTGATGGAATTGCTCCATGGGGCCGTGCCTTTTGCCGGCACCATGGCCCTGCTCATCAACCCGACCAACCCGAATGCCGAAACCCAATCAAAAAGCATCCAGCAGGCAGCCCTCAAGCTTGGTGTCAAACTCCATGTCCTGAATGCCAGCACCGAGCGTGACTTCGAGGCGGTGTTCGCAAAATTGAACGAACTCCAGGCAGGTGGGCTGATCATCGGCCACGACGTATTTTTCAATGCCCAAGCGATGCAGTTGGGCGCACTGACCGTTCGCAACAAATTGCCTGCCATTTACACGTTGTCCGAATTTGCAGCATCCGGTGGCCTGATCAGCTATGGGGCGAGCAGGGCGGATGCCTGGCATCAAGCCGGTGTCTACGTCGGACGGATTCTGAAAGGCGAGAAGCCTTCCGAGCTTCCCGTCATTCAACCAACGATGTTCGAATTCACGATCAATCTCAGAACCGCCAAGGCGCTTGGCGTCTCTATTCCCTTGACGCTCATCGCAAGCGCCGATGAGATCATCGAATGAAGGTCGCCGACTGGCGAGCGATTTCATGACGCTAGGCCTGCCACCACAATGACGGAGATGTAGCGATGAAATTCAAACGTCCGCTGATTGTGTCTTTCGTCATCGGATTAATGGCGGGCTCCGGAGCAATATTTGGTTTGCAAGCAGCAGCTGTGCCGCCAACGTATGTCGTGGTCGAGGCCAATGAAATAACCGATCTGCAAGCGTTCAAGGATGGGTATGTGAACATGGGCGCCGCGGTCGCGGAGGCGAAGATGGCCGATGGACGCTACCTTGTGCGAACGGCAGACGTCACTGCTCTCGATGGAGACCCGCCGAAGTTTTTTGTGCTCATTGCATTCCAGAACATCGACAAGGCAAAAGCCTACCATGCCAGCATGAAAGAACTTACCGCGACGCGCCTCAATGTTACGAAGTCGCGCTCCTTCATGGTCGAGGGTCTTCCGCCCAGATCTCCTTGATTTTTGTTGGTCAGTTTGACCAAGGCCGGAGATTGCCAATTGGCTCACGCTCTGCTTGGCTAAGAGCGAAGAGGTGGAGGGCTATCCGTCATGAGCGACATCATCACACTTGCGAAAGTAGAAGAGCTTTTCAGTTGCGGAGATTCTGATGAAGCGCTCGAGCGCGCGGCCGGTAAAGAGATTGCGGCCGGCTACACCCTTTTATACTGTACGTCCCAGGATTGCTCGATGGTGTCTTGAGACGCGGGCAAAGCAACATTGCTCACGGGTTCGGCGGTCGCGCCGTTCGCCGCTCGTCAGAAGAAGCGAAGCCGAACGAATTGCAGGAGCTGCCAGCACGACGGCTGGCAGCAAGCACGGCGTTCAGCCTCCCTGGCCATGATCTCGGCGCGAGCCATTTCTCCTAGCGAAAAATCTCGTCGTTACAGAAGGTTCGCTGCATTCGCCGGCCGATCACGGTCGACTTAAAGGTTTCGCAGCTATTTGGGTCGCAGAATCCCTCAGTGGATTTGGCATTGTGGATTGGGGATCAGAATTCATGTCCGAACATATGATCGATGTCTGCGGTTGCGCCTGCAAAATCCAGGTCTACCGGGTCGCGAAAAACACCTGGATAGCGGCGGGTGAGTATCTGGGAGAACATCTCAGAACGCGAGGCAGCAGTGCGGCACGAGCGACGTTGGCTTGGCGCAAAGCCGCGGAATTCAGGCTCGCCTGAATAATCATCGTTTTCGAAGCCAGACCGGACGTCATATCCAGGGTCGTCTGGGTGGACGCCTATACGAATGCAAGTCGCGCCGTATACATGTGTATAGGTTCCTGCGCGTCCTCGCTGGGCTATGTTTTCGACTGTCCCCAAAGACAAGTACCCCTCTTGTCTTATTTCGATATGCCGGTCGTGTTCCCCGCGCGACCGGCATAAATCGTTTTAAGGCCATTTTCTCCGCATCGTGAGGCGCCAACAGGCACGCCAAGTGCCGATTCGCCGAGTCCGTCGCAGCAACGCGACGGACCTCGTTCATTAGACCTCGGTCCAACTCGACCGCGATTCTTCGCCTTGCGAAAATGCACGAATCCAAGCCGTAAGCAGGCCTGCACCCAGACTATTGAGGCCAAGTGCGACCAAATCTCCTCTACGCCGCAGGCGAGACCGAAAATGACACGGCTGGGGAGGAGCGCACACCGCAATCCCTTGACGAGCAAATGATGCGACGATGCCTCGCGTTGGCGGCGCAATCCTCGAAAGAGCGCGAATATCCATTTGGCGCCGTCGTTGCGCGCAAGGGCGATATCGTGGCGGAAGCTACGAACCGAGTGGCGCGGGATTGCGATGTCACTCGGCACGCTGAAATCGCCGCGATAACTGAGGCGCAACGACTGCGCGGCAATACGGACCTGAGTGATTGCACATTATACAGCAACGTTGAGCCTTGCGCGTTGTGCAGCTACGCGATCCGCGAGGCCCGGCTTGGCAGAGTGGTGTTCGCGCTGCGCTCGCCCGTGATGGGCGGATTTTCACGCTGGAGCATCCTGAACGACCGCGGCCTTTCAGCGACAATGCCGCAGGTTTTCGACCCGCCACCCGAGGTCGTCGCGGGCGTACTCGCGGAGGAGGCAGACTCAGTTTTGCGACAAGTCGCGCCAGTCGTTTGGGCTTTTATCCGCGCAAATGGCTTGTTGCTGGTCGAGCCGCAGCACACGGTGCCTCAAGTCAATAGCCGGTTTCACCGATCTGGTGCTTTGGTACGCTGGTTGACCCGCGCCCTGCGCATGACTCTATCGGACCGTTTTGGTCGTGGGCGCGCGGTTAAGCACAGTCATCGGCGCGGAAAGATCACGAAAAAGTAACGCTGTGACCTGAGATCAGTGCACTCAAAAGCGGAATATCTCAGGCGGGGATAGGCGTCTCACGTTGGCGAATCTCCCCTAGCGTCGGTGCTTTGGGAAGGTCGTCGATCCTCTAAATCCCACGTGAATATCCCAGTTCGTCACGGCTTCTACATCCGAGCGTCATTTCCCCGCTTTAAGTGGTGTTGTTGAGTCATTGGCCGTGGCCGGCAAAATTGCCCCGCATTGTGTGGGCTGGTTCACAATCGCAATTCTCAAGCGCATGGTAGCACTTGCGAAACGGGGACCGCCGATGCCCACACACATTCACAATAGCCGCGACACTTTGGCTCGTCTTTTTATGTCATTGCACTCGGGGTCGCGATCTCTTCGCCGCTGATTTCGCGAGCGATTGAATTCGCAGCCTCCACTGCAGACTAGCGGGCTGATTCTCGGCTTGCTTCAACGACGACATTTCCAGGCTCGCGTCTTCTCGAGCAAATCAGCAATATCAGGGGGCCAATTTGAATCTTCTCATTCTCGTGGTTGATGACGAACCGGACGTCGAAATTCTATTTCGGCAGCAATTCCGTCGCGATCTTCGAGCGGGTCGTTTCACGATGGAATTCGCTCAATCCGGCTGAAGCTGCACTTCAACGCATTGACGATGCAGACGGCATTTCAATCATCCTCATTCTATCCGACATCAACATGCCGGGGATGACCGGTCTGGAGCTGTTGCCCAGGGCAAAGGCCGCTCGCCCCAATGTCCCGGTTATTATGATCACCGCGTAGGGCGACGCCGAGACCAAGCGCAAGGCCTTGGAAGGCGGCGCCGAAGCGCTTTTTACAAAACCTATTAATTTCGGGATCCTTCGCGGTGAGATCGACGCACGCGTGGAACGGGCCGCCTAGTCCAAGGAAGTGCTCGGGTTGAGGGCGCAGGCAGCGGGCCGACGCGTTGATTGAATAGATCGCGTCCGCTCACGCGGCCTTGAGAGCACTCGAGATTTCGGTGAGCGTCGCCTTCTCCGCGTCACTGACCGGCACGCCGCCGATGCCGAGAAATCCACCTTCTTTGGCGGCTTCGGCAACGTGCTGGCTGATTTGCTGCAGCCAAGCCTTATAGGCCGCAGCATCGCTCGGCGCCTTGGCGTCAACGATCGCGGCGGCCTGTCGCAACGTCGCGATGCAAGCTTCCTTGATTTCTGGAGGCTTGCTTTGCTTGAAGCGGGTCTTCAGCCCATCGCGCGCCGCGCTTCCCTCTGCGCCACTGAAATCGTTGACCACCGCTTTGATAAGCGCATTTGTGCTCGGGTCCATTTTCGCCTTTGCCATAACCGCGCCTCCGGCGAAGCCTTCTTTCAGAAGACCCCACAGGCCACTCGGCTCTGCGGCCGTAATCGCGATGCCGGCGGCCATCACGCCTTGAAGGAGAACTTTCCATTCGTCTGGTGTGAAATTCGATTTGTCCGCCATTAGCGTCGACTCCTCTGCTTTGGCCGTAACCCCTCAGCCCGGTCCGATGACGGACCGCTCGGTGACGCAGTGATCAGTTGATTAGTTTGAGCCACGCTGTGACGGCCCTTCGTGCCATTCAAGGTGACGAAGGTGATACAGGCGATCTGTAAGATGCCGGTTCGCTCCGCGAGTCGTTGAGCGCCCAGTTTTCGGTGGAAGAGGACGGCCCCTTTCCATCATTACACTCGCCAACCAGACACGACGCCAGGAAAGCCTGTCGGCGCTTCGGTGAGGCTCGAGGTCTGATCCAGTTTTGGTCATCACACACCTACCTGCGTAGCGTCACTCGTTATCCAACAAAGTTAACGGCGGTCGATGATCCTTCGACATCTATACGTCGGTATAATCAGGTATAGGCCGGACGCGTTTTCGCGAGATTTTCTGCCCTCGCGCCGAGATTAAGGTTTCTTCCTTACGCTTAATTTGAAATCCGATTGAAGGACAGCGCGCGGCATCTAGGGTGGCGGCCGAATGGATAGCCCGCAATGCTGCGCACTCTTGCAAGCAAGCACGATGTCTTTCGGGCGCTGAGCCCGAAGCCACGACCTCCCTATGAGGAGGTCTGGCATTTGTGGACCGTAGTCGTTCCGCGACGGTCGATCACTGGTCGTCTGCTGTGGGGAACGGTTTTGCGTCGTCGTGACGACGGCCGATGGATCTACAGGCAATACACCGGAACCATTGAACCGACTGAATTCCGCGTGGGCGTTCGTCAGAGCTTCTAAACGCTCACTGAAGTGGTGTTACAGGAGGAACGTATGAGTCCGAAAACACAGCATCGACCGCGCGGGCGAATGATCCCCCGGCCGCCGCCTGCGGTACCGCCATCTGCACAGGGCACCGTGGGCATGAGCACCAGCTCAATTCCGCCGTCGCCGGCGGCGCGACAACAGGAGTCGTTAGACCCCCGCAGAAACATCGGATGAGTCGATCACTCCTTATTACGATGATGTCGACGAATTGCTCCAACAGGAATACGTAGAGCCGCCGCCACGCAAGCGTCAGCGCCGGCACTACAGGTCCTTCCACTTTATTTCGGCGCATTTCGTTTCTAGTTGCAAAAGGGGCGCCTTACATCGCTTGCAAGCGCGGTTGACTAAGCGCAACGTTATCCCCCGCGACCATCCGAAAACTGTTGCGGAGCGCAGGGGGCTTGCATGAAACAGTTGATTGTTGCCGCGGCGGCGACGCTGATACTTCCCACCATGACCTTTGCAGCTGAACTGAAAGTACTGTCGACGCAGGCCACAGAGGACACTTATCGCGAGTTGGTCCCACAATTTGAAAAGGCAACCGGGTACACGGTCACAACCATTTTCACCGGTACCCTCGACGCACAGAAGCGGCTGGCAGCCGGCGAAAGCTATGACATGGTCATCATGGCGGGCCCGGCGATTGACGCGCAAATCAAAGCCGGCAAGGTCGCTTCCGGGAGCCGGGTCGATTTAGCTAAATCCGGTGTTGGTGTTGGTGTCCCGAAAGGCGCGCCGAAACCAGATATCGGCACAACCGAAGCCCTGAAAAAGACGCTGCTGGCGGCTAGGTCCATCGGCTATTCCACTGGCCCTAGCGGTGTGTACATGATCGGCCTGTTCGAAAAGCTGGGTTTAAGCGACCAGGTCAGGGACAAATTGAAGCAGACGCCAACCGGTGTCTTTGTCGGAACGATCATTGCAAACCGCGAGGTCGAGATCGGATTCCAACAGGTCAGCGAAGTTGGAAACTTTCCTGGTGTGGATTACGTGGGCCCACTTCCGGCCGAGGTGCAGCAGACGACGGTGTTCTCAAGCGGTATCGTTGTTGATGCCAAGGAAGCCGAGGCTGCCCGAGCGCTGGTCAAATTCCTGACGACTCCTGAAGCAGGGGCGGCGTTCAGGAAGCGCGGCATGGAGCCGGGCTGAAGCACGCGCGCTTGCAAATTGCAGCCGTTTTTCAAGCAGAACCCTGGCCGACAGGGGCATTAGAACGATTTGAATTGAGTCACTAAGCAACGCGAAGGAATGGCGCGCATATAGTCTAGGCCACTGCAAGAGTTGCTCGCCGGATCAAGAGAGTCGCCTCAAATCAGTGGTCAGGGCGGGAACGTCGCCTCCGCGCTTGCTTTAGCCAGAGTCTTTCCGGCAGCGTCGAGAGCCTGCATCGACCAGCGATAATTGTGGCGCTGGCCGGCTGGCGGACAGGGGCCAGTGTAGGCAATTGCACCTTGGCGTACATAATTTCCGGTGTACGGGATGGTTGAACCACCGTGGTGGAATGAGGGCGCGTTTAGGTCAGTCATCATGAAGCTCAAGTACTTTGTACCGGTGGGAACGCCACCCAATTGAAACGGCGGTGATATCGCTGCGCAGGCCGGAATGCCGACCCATGAAAAGCGCAACGACATAGAGGGAGTGTCGTCCGAGGTTGGCTGGTAAAAAAAATCAAAATAAAGCCCGACGATGCAAAGTGCGGCCAGCAGGATGATCGTGAGGCGACTTCTTCCCATGTGTCAGTGTAGATCACGCCCGACCGCCGAAGTAGGGGGTGTCGCGTCGAACCGATACAAGCGCCTCAGCTACGGGGCGAGCGGCGAATTAAATTTTCGCGCGGTTTCGACAACCCAGTCCCGGTAAAGCAACAGCGGCGTAACGCCGGTGAGACCACCGCATCCTTCTTCGTCGTTAGGCGCCGTCGACCAACTCACGACTCCTATAACGAGCGGGCCGTCACCATCGAAAACCGGGGCGCCGGAATCTCCCGTGCATCCGCCCAATCCGATCCGCTGGTTCTTGGTTGCAATGTCAATCAGACGGATCTGGAGGGAGCCCGGCGTGCCGGTCACTGTCAGCGTTGCCATGCGAGGCAGGCCCAAGCCGCGCACCGTTCCGGCAGCCGTTACTCCAAAACCGGCAACGGTGAGCGTGTCGCCGACGACCACACGGCGCGGCGCCGCAAGTGCGGCCGGCACAACAATATCCGGCAATGCGCTGGCGAGTTTAAGCAGTGCGACATCGGCCGTGGCGCGGCTCGCCGCGTAGCTCGCTTGGTCGAATCGCGGATGGCGTGCGATCGCGCGCACCGGAATCGGCACGCCCGTCTGGTAAGGCTTGATGGTGTAGTCGACCTTGCGGATGACACAGTGAGCGGCCGTCAGGACAAGGTCGCGCGACAGTGCTGTACCCGTACAGAGATCGTCGCGCGTGTCGACAATCATCACAATTGGCCGCGCCGCCCATCCGGCCGCTGGCGGCGCGTCGCCGGTCAGGGCGAAAGCGGGCGCACCAAACATCAAAAAAACAATGACGGAAAGGTCGCGGGGCATGCCCGCGAAAGATAGCACATGTAGGGCTTGAGGATGGTTGCTGCGTTGCTATAGGACGACTTCGCCCCTGGCTACATCGTCGTTGCCACCGACCTGGGGCCATCAGGTCCTTTCATGATGCGAAGCAATTCTTCGGACAGTGGCGAATGGGATTAATCAAGTTTGCACGTCTAAGCGTGCGCAAGGCCACGCCTTGCAGGCGGCTCTTGAAGCGGGAGGCGTCGAATTTATCGAGGAAAACGGCGGGGGCGCGGCGTACGACTGCGAAAGCCGCCACCCTAATAAGTAGATCATTGGCATAGTAGAGGCAGGTAATATCGTGCTGGCGCTGGCGAGAGAGCACGACATGAACTGTGACTTGCTGAGGCATCGTTGGACAATCCAATCGTACTTTTGCACGGAGCTGTTTTTCAGTTTTTGATTTGCTGCGCTTTTGGCAGAACGAACCCAAATGGCGATGACAGGACTAGCCCGTTGTACTTTTTTAAACGGGAATGGCTGCAGCTTGCTCTTCGCTTAGTTCAGACTTATCGCCGCTATTGCTGACCTGACCGTAATTTGGTGGAGGGGCTTGCTTATGGATATCCTCGAAGCGGTTTCATCCCGGTATTCTTGTCGGGCTTTTCTGCCAACGCCGGTTCCTGAAAAGGTTGTCCGTCAAATTGTTGAACGAGCCGCGCGTGCGCCTTCGGCCGGCAACATGCAGCCTTGGCGCGTGTACGCCATTGCCGGCAATCGCGTAGATGACCTCAAAGCGCTTCTCGCCCCGCGTATGGCAACTGAACTTCCGAAAGGCGAGGGCACGGACTATACGATCTACCCCGAGCCCTTGGCGGAGCCATATCGGTCGCGGCGCTTCACGGTCGGCGAACTGCTGTACCAGTCGATAAATGTGTCGCGCGAAGACAAGTCGTCGCGCTACGGACAGTATGCGCGCAACTATCGGTTTTTCGACGCGCCGGTTGCCTTGTTCTTTGCCCGCGAAATAGCTCATGGTCCGGCGCAATGGGCCGACATCGGCGGCTATCTTCAAACCGTAGCCTTGGTGGCGCGCGGATATGGCTTGCATACTTGTCCGCAGCAGGCGTGGGTGTCCTTCCATCGGACCGTGCGCACTTTTTTGCGTCTCCCAGACAATCTGATGATCTATTCGGGAATGGCTCTCGGATACGAAGACCCAGTGGCTCCAATCAATTCCTGGCGCTCTCCGCGTGATTCACTCGACGCCTTCGCCTCGTTCCAGGGCTTCGATACCTAGCGAAAAACAGGTATTTAGGGGCGTTCAGGCAGCGTTCACCGGCACGCCGCTAATACCCGCCTATGTCGGTTCCCCGCCTCCTTCCGGCCATTCTATTGCTCGGCAATATGGGCCTTTCCGCCATGGCGGCTGAGGCCTCCCGCCATGACTCGTGCCTTACAAGGGCCGAACAACGCGCCGCAGTCGATGACCACAAGGCGATTTCGCTTGGCCAAGCCATCAAATCCTTGCGTCAGTACCGCAAGCACTCTGAAGTGGTCCGGGCACGCCTTTGCCGGCAGAACGAGAAACTCGTGTATGTGCTGACTCTGCTTGGCCGCAGTGGCAAAGTAGTCGACGTTGCCATTGACGCCCTAAATGGCGAGTACCATGCCGGCCCGTGACTGGAGAATAGTGCCTTGCGCCTCCTCGTAATCGAGGACGATCCTGACCTAAATCGCCAACTCGCCACAGCGCTGACCGACGCTGGTTATGTCGTCGATCGCGCATTCGATGGCGAGGAGGGCCACTATCTTGGCGAATCTGAACCGTACGACGCCGTTATTCTGGATATCGGCTTGCCCAAGATGGATGGCATTTCCGTACTGGAAGCCTGGCGCAGAACAGGGCGCGCGATGCCCGTGCTCATGCTAACCGCTCGCGACCGCTGGAGCGATAAGGTGCAAGGCTTCGATGCCGGCGCCGATGACTACGTTGCCAAGCCGTTTCACCTGGAGGAGGTGCTTGCACGCGTGCGTGCCTTGCTGCGCCGCTCCGCTGGCCACGCCAAGAGTGAATTCAATTGCGGGCCAGTACGGCTCGACACGCGCACTGGTCGCGTTTCGGTCAACGGCAATCCGGTCAAGCTGACAAGTCACGAATATCGTTTGCTTGCATACTTAATGCATCACACTGGTCGGGTTGTGTCTCGTACGGAATTGGTCGAACATCTTTATGATCAGGATTTTGACCGCGACTCGAATACGGTCGAGGTCTTTGTCGGCCGAATTCGGAAAAAGCTCGGCGTCGAAATTATTCAGACCGTACGTGGCCTGGGATATTTGCTCACCCCACCTGATGCACGTTGATGGGATGCGCGCTAATTCACTTGCGCTACGTCTATTCCTGTCCGCCACCGCCTGGGCGGTGATCATCCTACTCATTACCGGAGTTGTGCTGTCGTCGCTGTACCGACAAGCCGTCGAGCGTGCTTTCGATCGCCGGCTCGGAGTCTACCTGCGCACGCTTGTGGCAGATCTCGCTTCACCGGAAGAAGCGGGCGAGAAGTTTCCCCAGTCTCTCGGAGAGCCACTATTCCAATTGCCTTTATCCGGCTGGTATTGGCAGGTGACTCGGCTCGACCCCGCCAAAACCGAGGTGAGAGCCTCGCGCTCCCTTTGGGACGGCGGCCTGCCGCATCTGCAAGACTATGGGATCGCAGCCGGGCCCAATGGCTCGCGAGAGGGGTATGTGCCGGGCCCAGAGGATCAGCGACTGCGCCTGGTTGAACGCAATATCGATCTCGGCGATGAGGGTCACTATCTTGTCGCAGTGGCGGGCGATGCCGCAGAAATTTCCGAGGAAACGCGCTCGTTCGACCAGGCGTTGATCATCACATTTTCAATTCTCGCCGCAGTGCTATTGCTCACGACCGTATTCCAGGTTCGTTTCGGTCTCGCGCCCCTTAAACGCATTACAGACGGGCTCGCGGCTATTCGGTCAGGAAACGCCGAGCGTCTGGCGGGAACTTTTCCGGAAGAAATCGCTCCGCTCGCGCGCGAAACCAATGCTTTGATCGAGGCCAACAAAGAAATTGTTGAACGCGCGCGGACGCACGTGGGAAATCTCGCTCACGCGCTGAAAACGCCCCTTTCGGTGATGGTGAACGAGGCGGTAGCACGTGGGGGCGAACCGTTTGCGCAAAAGGTGCTGGAGCAAGCCGATATCATGCGCGACCAAGTCGCGCGTCATCTGGAACGTGCGCGACTTGCCGCCCGCCTGTCGGTGGTCGGGTCGATCACAGAGGTGGCTCCGGTCGTGACTGCACTTGCCCGGACCATGGAAAAAATCCATCGCGACAAGAATCTCACTATAGATGTGCACGCGGATGACAAGGCTCAGTTCCAGGGGGAGCGCCCGGACCTCGAAGAGATGATGGGCAATCTCGTCGACAACGCCTGCAAGTGGGCATCATCTCGTGTTTCGATCGAGGTGGTACGGGAGCCGACTGAACGGGCAGGGGACCGACAAGCTGTACGCATCGTCGTCGATGATGACGGCCGTGGACTGTCACCATCGGAGCGCGAGCAAGTGGCAAAGCGTGGCCAACGACTCGACGAGACGAAGCCGGGCTCCGGTCTCGGGCTGTCGATCGTTGTCGAACTGGCCGCTCTCTATGGCGGCAGTCTCACGCTTGGTACCGCGCCGCTCGGCGGCTTGCGTGCGGAGTTGGTTCTCCCGACGGCGTAGTGTCCGGGCTGAATTTAAGTCAAGACGAAGTTTTGCCGTATTGCTTCCATCTCGATAGGCTATTCAGCCATTCGGTCGCTATTCGGGATCGATTCGATATGTCCGCGCCCAAGTTCGCTATCTTCGCGATCGTCGGTCTTGCCCTTGGCGCGTGTGTCGCGAGTCCGAACTCACCAGCGCCGGGTCCGATGGTCGCGCCGGGGCCGCGGGAGGGTGCGGGCACCGTAGTCGGAGCGGGTACCGGTGCGCTCCTGGGGGCGGCAGTTGCGGGCGGCGGGGCAGGAAACCGTCTCGCCGGCGCCGCCGTGGGTGGCGTGCTCGGTGGCCTGATCGGCAACCGAATTGGCGCGGCGCTCGATGACGAAGACAAGCAACGAGCCTATGCAGCGCAAATGGAAGCCCTAGAGCGTGGTCAGCCTGGGGCCCCGGTTTCCTGGCGGAATCCGGATTCCGGTCGCTATGGCACCATTGTCCCGGGTGCTGCCTACCAGCAGGCCGATCGCAAATGCCGTGCTTTCACCCACACCATTTACATTGACGGTCAACCTCAGACCGCCCGCGGCACCGCTTGCCGCAATCCGGACGGTACCTGGACGGCCGTCGGCTAACATCCCCACACACTTAACAGCGTCTTAACGGCCGCCGCCGTATCAGGCCGAAGGGCTTGGATCGGACAGACTGAGGATGGCGAGCGCCGAAACGACCGTCGAGCGACTGCGGAAATTTCTGCGTGAGCTTCGCCGGGAGCGCACGCTGCTGGTCGGCGAACTCGAGCGCAGCACGCTGCGCGGCGAAGACGTCGCTGGCGGTGATCTGGTCTTGCAGGAATTGCGGCGCATCATGCGCGGCCATCGCGAGACATCCGGCCACATTCGGTGCTGGATCCAAATGAAGTTGCTGAAGTCGGGGCCCTGGTCGAGTTCGTAAGAATCTGCCGATATTTCGCCGGTGAGCTGGCGATCAACGAAATGACCCAACGTGCGCTGACGGAACTTTGGCAGTATCTCGACAACGGCACACAGGCGCTGCTCGAGGCTTTGCGCCACGCTGGAGAGACTGATTGCGCCTTTCGACAGTCGCAGGTCGATGCGGCAGTGCGTTTGTGCTCCAAAGTATTCGGGCGCGAATATGCCGCTCTGTTGGGGAAGGCTGCAGAGGTCGCCGCAGCCCCAGAGCCCAAGGCCGTCCGCGCCTGAAACAAGGCGCTTTTCGCCATATCGTTGATCTTGCGCATTGCGGCCATGATCGGGCGTGATGTATGCCCTGATCGGCCCGGATGGGCTGGTCAAGCTAAGTGAGGGTCGATGCTTCTGTGGTCTGTCTTCGCGGTCATGACGGCAGTCGCGATTCTGTCAGTCCTGTGGCCGTTGAGTCGTTCCGCGAACCGCCAGCCCGGAAGCGATATTGCGGTTTACCGCGATCAATTGGAAGAAGTTGACCGGGATCGCAAAGCTGGTTTGATCGGTGAGGCAGAAGCGCAGGCGGCGCGGGTTGAGGTTTCGCGACGTCTGATCGCAGCGGCTGACCGGACCGAATCTGGTCCTCCGTCCGTTGGTTCATCCTTATGGCGCCGCCGGGCCGCTCCGGTAGGGGCTGTAGTCGCGCTGCCTCTTATCGCCGCCACGCTATATCTCGCCAACGGATCGCCACAACTGCCGGGCCAACCATTGGAGGCGAGGTTGCGGGCCGCGCATCAGGACACATCGATCGCCGTCCTGATATCACAGGCCGAAGCACATCTTGAGCGAAACCCCAACGATGTGCGCGGTTACGAAATTCTTGCGCCCGTCTATCTGAGGCTTGGCCGCTTCTCTGATGCCGTCGCTGCGCGTCGCAAGTTGATCGCGTTGAGTGGAGAGAGTGCCGAGCGGCAATCTGACGTTGGCGAGGCTCTCGTCGCAGCAGCCAACGGTATCGTAACGACGGATGCCAAATTGGCGTTCGAACGTGCGCTTGTTCTCGAACCGGGAGACCTCAAGGCGAAATTTTACATTGGGATTGCCGCGGAACAGGACGGCGACCGTGGCAGAGCGGCTGCAATTTGGAATGAGATGATTGACAAGGCTCCGGCCGGAGCGCAGTGGTTGCCGATGGTTCGCGATGCTTTGGCGCGTGTGGGGGCTGGGCCGCCCAAGACCACTGCGACTCGGCCGAGCACCGAGGATGTAGCGGCTGCCAGTACGATGAGCGAAAAAGACCGCGACGAGATGATCCGCGGCATGGTGGTGCGGCTCGCCGATCGGCTGAAAGAGAATGGGAGCGATGTCGAAGGATGGCAGCGGCTTCTGCGCGCTTATGTAGTGCTGGGCGAGCGCGACAAGGCACATAAGACCGCCGCCGAGGCAAAGCGGGCGCTCGCCAGCGATCCGGACAAGCTCCACCGCATCGAAGAAATGCTAAAGAGTTGGGGCTTGAAGGCTGAGACGGAATGACTCGAAAGCAAAGACGTCTGGCGTTGATTGGTTCGAGCCTCGGCGTTCTCGCGATTGCAGCCGCGCTGGTACTTGGCGCGCTGCGTGATTCAATCGTGTTTTTCAATTCGCCAACCGACGTTGCTGAAAAGGGCATCCGGCCGGGGACGCGCATGCGAATCGGCGGCCTCGTGAAACCGGGCAGTCTTCAGCGAGGCGACAACCTGCAGGTGAGTTTCGCAGTGACGGACGGTAAAACGGATATTGTTGTCCGCTACCAGGGAATTGTCCCGGATTTGTTTCGAGAAGGGCAGGGGGTCGTTGCGGAAGGCAGACTGGAGTCCGCACAGGTATTCGCTGCTGATACTGTTCTGGCCAAACACGATGAGCGCTACATGCCGCGTGAAGTTGTCGATGCGCTGAAGAAAAGTGGGCGCTGGCAGGAAGGTGAAATGAAAAGTTCGGGGAGTGGGTCGAGATGATTCCAGAGCTTGGTCACTACGCTTTGGTGTTGGCGTTGGCTCTTGGGCTGGTTCAGGCCGTTGCGCCGGTTATTGGCGCCCGAACAAACGACGTTGCGCTGATGGGGCTCGCGAACTCGACGGCGCCAATGCAATTCGCTTTTGTCGGCTTGGCGTTTCTGGCGTTGATTGTTTGCTACGTGACCTCGGATTTCTCAGTCGCGACGGTCTACGAAAATGCGCATTCGATGATGCCGCTGATCTACAAGATCACGAGCGTATGGGGAAATCACGAAGGCTCTATGCTCTTATGGGTACTGATACTGTCCTTTTTCGGAGCTTTGGTCGGCGTATTCGGCAGGAACCTGCCTTCAACACTGAAGGCGTATGTGCTGGCGGTGCAATCGTGGATCGCCTGCGCTTTCTATCTGTTCATTCTTTTCACTTCCAATCCCTTTTTACGTTTGGAGCAGGCCCCGTTCGAGGGGCGTGATCTGAATCCAATCTTGCAGGACATCGGCCTCGCTATCCATCCACCGCTGCTCTACCTCGGCTATGTTGGTTTTTCGATTGCCTTTTCGTTTGCGATTGCGGCGCTGATTGAGGGGCGTATCGACGCTGCCTGGGCAAGATGGGTCCGGCCGTGGACGCTCGCCGCATGGATGTTCCTTACCGTCGGCATCGCGATGGGCTCGTACTGGGCTTATTACGAGCTTGGATGGGGCGGTTTCTGGTTTTGGGACCCCGTGGAAAATGCTTCGCTGATGCCGTGGCTGGCCGGCACTGCGCTTCTGCATTCAGCCGTTGTTATGGAGAAACGCAACGCACTGAAAATCTGGACACTGTTGCTCGCCATACTGGCTTTCTCGCTTTCGCTTGTCGGCACATTCCTCGTGCGATCGGGTGTGCTTACATCCGTGCATACTTTCGCCAACGATCCGGCGCGCGGTGTGTTCATTCTCGCTATTCTTGTCGTATTTATCGGTGGGGGCCTCGCACTGTTCGCGTGGCGTGCCCCCCTTCTCAAGCAGGGCGGTCTGTTCGCGCCGATTTCACGTGAGGGCGCACTCGTTCTCAACAACCTGTTTCTTACGACCGCTTGTCTTACTGTTTTTGTCGGCACGCTTTACCCTCTGGCACTTGAAGCGCTGACCGGCGAGAAGATTTCTGTTGGCGCGCCGTTCTTCAATCTCACCTTCGCGCCTCTCTTTATACCTCTCATGTTTGCTATGCCTTTCGGCCCCCTGATGGCCTGGAAGCGGGGCGACATCCTTGGAGTCGCCCAAAGGCTGACTGTGGCCTTTGGTGCAGGCATCGTTGCTATTGGGGCGACATTTGTGGTCGCGGGCCAAGGCTCTACGCTGGCTCCATTCGGCATCGGTCTGGCATTTTTTGTGATGATGGGTGCTGTGACCGACATCGTCGAACGCGTCGGCCTGTTTCGAGAGCCCTTATCGACGATTCGACGACGTGCGTCAGGACTGCCGCGCTCGGCGTGGGGCACCGCGCTAGCCCATTTTGGCGTCGGGGTAACATTGCTTGGCATTGTCAGCGTGACGACGTGGGCGAGCGAGCGCATTGTCGCATTAAAGCCGTCGCAAACAGTCTCGCTTGCTGGTTATGACCTCACCTTCGACGGACTGGCTCAGCGGGTTGGCCCCAATTACCAAGAAGCTGTTGCAAGATTCACCGTACGTGAAGCAGGCATACCGGTTAGTGTGATGGAACCGTCGAAACGCGATTTCGCGTCACGTGCGACAACCACGACAGAAGCCGCACTGATGACGCGAGGTGTAAGCCAACTCTACTTGTCGCTCGGCGATATGAATGCAGACGGTTCAATTTCGGCGAGGCTCTACTACAAGCCGATGGTCCTGCTGATATGGCTTGGCGCCGTTGCGATGGCGTTAGGCGGGGGACTGTCATTGTCCGATCGGCGACTCCGCGTCGGTGCTCCAAAGCCGGCTGCAAAACCGGCAATGCTTCCGGCGGAGTAGGACCGTGTGGCGCTGGGCATTCATTATCCTGATTTTCTTGCTTTGGATCGCGGGACCAGCGCGGGCGGTACAGCCTGACGAGGTATTGAACGACGCTGCGCTGGAAGCTCGGGCGCGCAACCTGTCGCGAGAGTTGCGGTGCATGGTCTGCCAAAATCAATCGATCGATGATTCGGAAGCTCCGCTGGCGCGTGACCTGCGGTTGCTCGTTCGCGAGCGCCTGACCAAAGGTGATAGCGATCAGCAGGTACTCGATTTCCTGGTGGCTCGTTACGGAGAGTTCGTTCTCCTAAAACCACCGTTTGAGAGGCACACCCTGCTTCTGTGGGGTTTACCGCCGCTGGTACTATTGGGTGGATTGCTTTGGCTTTGGATGAGGGCGCGGCGGCACGGTTCCGCGCATCAGGCGGGCGATGCACTCAGCCAAGAAGAGGAACAGCGACTTTCGACTTTGGTCGATCCTGCCGCTCGCGACCATTGATTGCGCAGCGGAATCCCAGAAAGCATCGTTCTTCTAACCTTACAAAAGTTTAATCCTGCCGACAGGACCTCGTAAGGCTCGTCGCCCCATCTTTATTTGGAACGGCGTGAAAATGCGCCCACGAATTCGGATGGAGACTTTCTGATGAAGCCGAGCGTTTCCGCTCCCGATGCTCCCAACAAGTCGCGCGCGTTGCGTGCCCGGCGGCTTATCCTCCTAGCTACGACTATCGCAAGTCTTGGCGTGGCGGTTGCCGTCATTTCTCCCAGTTTCAAGCATCTGCAAGGCGGATACCCCACGGCGCTCGCCCAGAACCTTTCGGAGCAGGCACGCAAAATGCAGGCTCCCGTCGGCTTTGCCGACATCGTCGAGAAGGTCAAACCTGCGGTCATTTCTGTCCGGGTCAAAGTCGACGGCGGAACGCAGACCAGTGGCCTTGGTTCGAACGATGTCCCGCCGGGACTGCGTGAGTTTTTCCGTCGCTTTGGGATGCCCGATGTTCCGGACGGACAAGAGGGTATGCCCCGAGGACGTGGCCGGAACGTCATTACCGGCCAGGGTTCGGGCTTCATCATTTCAGCGGATGGCTATGCGGTAACCAATAATCACGTAGTCGAGAAGGCCGAAAGCGTTCAAGTCACGACTGACGATGGGAAAATCCATAAGGCCAAGGTGATCGGAACCGACCCGCGCACCGATCTCGCGCTGATCAAGGTAGAGGACGGGCCGTTCCCGTACGTGAAACTTTCTGACAAGTCTCCACGCATCGGGGACTGGGTTCTCGCAGTTGGAAATCCATTCGGTCTGGGCGGAACGGTGACAGCCGGCATCGTGTCGGCACGTGGTCGCGACATCGGTGCCAGCGCCTATGATGATTTCATTCAGATCGACGCACCGGTCAATAAAGGCAACTCTGGTGGTCCGGCATTTGACACGGACGGGAATGTTATCGGCGTCAACACGGCGATCTTCTCGCCGTCCGGCGGATCGGTTGGCATTGCGTTCGCAATTCCGTCGGACACGGTCAGTAGCGTCGTCTCCCAGCTGAAAGAGCATGGGTCGGTGACGCGTGGTTGGATCGGCGTTCAGATCCAACCAGTGACGCAGGACATTGCTGACAGTCTCGGTCTGAAAAAGGCGGAAGGCGCGCTTGTCGCCGAGCCACAGACAAACAGCCCGGCCCAGAAGGCCGGCATAGAGGCTGGCGACGTCATCACGGCGGTCGACGGCAAGGAAATCAAGGACGCGCGCGATCTCGCGAAAAGGATCGGAGCGATGGCGCCAAAGGCGTCAGTAAAGTTGACCGTCCTGCACAAGGGTTCGGAGAAGACCGTCAACCTTACGCTTGGCGAATTGCCAAACACCAAAGAGGCGCGAGCCGGCGACGGCGATAGTGACACTGATGTCGGCAAGCTCGGTCTGACCCTTGCTCCGGCTGCACGCGTAGCCGGATCGGGCGCCGAAGGGGTCGTCGTTACCGGAGTCGATACGGCGAGTATCGCCGCTGATCACGGTTTCTCGACCGGCGACGTGATTCTCGAGGTTGCCGGCAAATCTGTATCAACGCCAGCCGACGTGCGCGATGTGGTTGCGAGTGCGCGCACCGAAGGAAAGCGCAGCGTTCTGCTTCGCGTTAAAAAAGGTGACAACACACGGTTCGTCGCCCTGCCGCTTGTCCGCAGCTGAGATCGATTTGGGGACAACCTACCGGCATCCGTCGCCCCCGCTGGTGGGACTGCCCTCAACGGGACGGGCGTCACGCCCGTCCCGGCAAATTCCGGAAGGTGGCGGGTCTTTAACCGCTGCGTTCCGCGCGAGCTCCAACCCCGGCATCCGTCGCCCCCGCTGGGGTGGGGTCGCGGTGGGGGTGGCGGTCTCTCTGCCACCCCCACGCGTATCGAGATAAGGGGGCGGACCTCGTCGCCGATTTGATCGGAATTGGTGTTACCGATGCCCTCTTATCCGGATATTAATGGGCAGCGCCCTTTCGGCAGGATAGCCGAAGCGCAACCGGATCGGGTGGCCATGCGCCTTTTGGTTATCGAGGACGACCGAGACGCTGCCGAGTACCTCGTCAAAGCGTTCCGTGAGGTTGGCCACGTCGCCGATGCGGCGACGGATGGCGACGATGGCTTGGCTATGGCCCTCGGTGGTCAATACGATGTGCTTATTGTCGACCGGATGCTACCCAAACGCGACGGACTGGCCGTGATTGGGGCCCTGCGCGCAAAAGGTATGGAAACCCCAGCGTTGATCCTCTCAGCGCTTGGCCAGGTCGACGACCGGGTTAAGGGACTTCGTGCAGGAGGGGACGACTATCTACCCAAGCCTTATTCGTTCTCGGAATTGCTCGCGCGGGTCGAAGTACTGGCGCGACGCCGGGTTGGCCGCAGCGAAGAGACCGTCCTGCGTGTTGGAGATCTCAAGCTCGACCGCCTGTCGCACCAAGTACATCGTGGGCAGGAAGAAATTTCGCTACAACCGCGTGAATTTCGTCTCCTCGAATACCTGATGCAGCATGCGGGGCAAGTAGTCACTCGCACTATGCTATTGGAAAACGTGTGGGATTATCATTTTGACCCACAAACTAATGTGATTGATGTCCACATCTCGCGCTTGCGCTCGAAAATCGATAAAGGTTTCTCCCTGCCGCTTCTGCATACGGTTCGCGGCGCGGGATACATGATACGTGACGGCGCTCGGTAAACTCTTTCGTACGACCACGTTTAAGCTGACGCTGGTCTATCTGACCGTTTTTGCGCTGTTTGCAGCTTTTCTGCTCGGCTATTTTGCTCTCAATACCCGCCGTCTGATCACCGAGCAGATCACCGATACCGTAAACGCCGAAATTACCGGTTTGTCGGAACAATACCGACTTGGCGGCATCAGGCGGCTGGTGGCCGTTGTCGATGCGCGGGCTCGTCGCCCAGGCTCGAGTCTCTATCTCGTCACTACCTTTGCCGGGGAATCGCTTGCCGGCAACGTGACGTCTTTGCCGGCAGGCACCCTCGACAATGCGGGTTGGACGGAGACGGCCTACCGTCGTCTCGATGAATCCGATTCTGCAGAGCATCAGGAGCATCGCGCGTTGGCGCGTGTCTTCCAACTTCCAGGCGGATTCCGCCTTCTGGTTGGCCGAGACCTGGACGAGCGTGAACGCCTCTACAATATCGTGATATCTGCGGGGCGCTGGTCGATTGCGATCGTAATCATACTTGGCCTGGTTGGCGGATTGTTCGTGACCCGGCGAGTTCTTCGCCGAGTCGACGCCATGACCGAAACCACGCGAACCATTATGCAAGGTGATCTAGGTGGTCGCCTGCCGGTGGCTGGCACTGGCGACGAACTTGATCGTCTCGCAGAAAACCTCAATCTGATGCTGGAGCGGATAGAGGCGCTGATGCACGGGCTTAAAGAGGTTTCTGACAACATCGCCCACGATCTCAAGACCCCGCTCACCCGTCTCCGTAACCGGACTGAGCAAGCGCTGCGCTCTGCCAAGAAAGAATCCGAATATCGAGCTGCGCTGGAAAATACGATCGAAGAATCAGACGGCCTGATCCGAACATTTAATGCACTGCTGATGATCGCGCGCGCGGAATCCGGGCAGGCTCGCGAGAATATGAGCGAATTCGATGCTGCAGAGATCGCTCACGATATCGGTGAACTATACGAGCCTTTGGCGGAAGAAAAGGGGATCGCCCTGAAGGTGGAAGCCGAAACGCCTGCGCCAGTGAAGGGCAATCGTGAGCTTATCAGTCAGGCACTCGCCAACCTCGTGGACAACTCGATCAAGTACACAGAACCCCCTAAGGAGAAGGCCAACGGCGTGCCTGCGGAGATTGTCGTGCGGGCTCTAAACGAGGGTGACCGGATTTTGCTTACTGTAACAGATAGCGGACCTGGTATCCCGGAAGCGGACCGCTCTCGCGTAATCGAGCGTTTTGTGCGGCTGGAACAGAGCCGCTCGCAACCTGGCTCCGGCCTTGGTTTGAGCCTCGCATCCGCTGTAGCCCGACTCCACGGGGGCGAATTGACCCTTACCGACAATAACCCAGGTCTCAAAAGCATCATTGCCTTGCCGAGGGGAGGGCCGGTACAGATTGGTGGATGAAACGTCCCACCAAAAGCCGACCTCCTCGAAAATCGGCGGCCCGTAAACCTGCATCGCAGGCTCGCGTAAATGCTGTGAAACTCGCAGACCGTATCGCGAGCGCGCCACGTTTGTCCGATAAAAAGAGCGCGCGCGAGAGAGTCGCGAGTTGGTTCTCGGAGCTCTCCCTAAAGGATGCGAAACCAATCGAAATCCTTCTGCGCGACAAGCCTGTCATTCGGACGCTATTAGAAGGCCTCGCCGAAAGCTCTCCTTATCTGTGGGATCTCGCGAGTCGTGAGCCAGAGCGGCTGCTGCGATTACTGCAAGCAGATCCAGACGAACATTTTCGTGCTCTTTTAGACCAGGGTATTCGCGCCATCGCGACATGTAGCGACGAACTCGAGGCAATGCGGTTGTTGCGTCGTATGAAAAGCGAGGCCGCGTTGCTGATTGCGCTTGCCGATATCGGCGGCGTTTGGCCGATTATGCGCGCGGCACGTGCGCTTACGGACCTTGCTGATACGGCCGTAGATGCTGCTGTGCAATTCTGCCTGGCCGAGGCTGCCCGGGTCGGGAAGCTGGTGATAAAGGACACCGCAAATTCCCACGTCGGAAGCGGCTACATAGTGCTGGCAATGGGAAAGATGGGCGCGTTCGAGCTCAATTACTCAAGCGACATAGATCTCATTGTTTTATATGACCTCGCCGCATCTGGACTCTCAGCCGACGCTGAACCGTCAACCCTCTTTGTCCGGATTACCCAGCGTTTGGTAAAGCTCCTTCAGGAAAGAACAGCTGACGGCTACGTGTTCCGCACCGATTTACGCTTACGGCCGGATCCTGCGTCCACGGCAATTGCTATTTCTACCGAAGCTGCGATTTCGTACTACGAGAGTGTTGGGCAGAACTGGGAACGAGCGGCAATGATAAAGGCCCGCGCTTGCGCCGGCGACATTATCGCCGGCGGAGCGATGCTCAACTCTATCTCACCATTTGTTTGGCGAAAGTATTTGGATTTCGCTGCTGTTGCTGACATCCACGCAATGAAGCGGCAGATCAACGCCTATCGAGGGCACACCGAGGTTGCCGTAGAAGGCCACAATATAAAGCTTGGGCGTGGTGGAATCAGAGAGATTGAATTTTTCGCCCAGACTCAGCAGCTGATCGCCGGCGGCCGCAATCCCGCGTTGCGCGATCGGGACACTCTCACGACTCTGGACAAACTTTGTGAAGACAAATGGATTGATCAGTCGGCTCGAGACGCAATGAAGGAAGCATATTGTTTTCTTCGTTTTGTCGAACACCGCTTGCAAATGGTGAACGACGAACAAACGCAAACGTTGCCGGCAGAGCGTGACGGGGTTGAGCGTTTTGCCCGTTTTCTGGGTTTTTCCGATCGCGATGCTTTCGCAAAAGTTCTGCTCGGGCATCTCGATAAAGTTCAAAGCTACTACGCCCGCCTGTTTGAGAAACAACCGGACGCTGATCGTGCCACCTTGGCATTCCCGCGGGAAGCCGACGACCACAAAACGCTCGATCGCCTTGCCGAACTTGGATTCCGGGCGCCGCTCGAGGCGTCAAACATCATTCGCCACTGGCTAGATGAGAACCATCGTAGGCTTAAAGGTGAAGCAGCGCACAGCCACATCGAGGTTTTGCTGCCGGCACTACTGGACCATCTGGCTCGGACCGATAATCCGAACGCCACGCTGGTACTTTTCGATCATTTTCTGACGAATTTGCACGGGCCGGCGCGCCTCCTGTCGATGCTCCGACAAAATCCCGATCTTATAGCATTGATCGTTTTGGTCCTCGGTATCGCACCCCGTTTGGGCGATACGCTTGCCCGTCACCCGCAGGTTATGGATGCGTTGGTCGACCCGAGCTTTTTTGGGACCCTTCCAGACGAGTTCCATCTGGGGCAGCGATTCGAAACTGCGCTGGCCCAATCACGCCACGATGAAGACTTGCTCGAACGCATACGAATGCTCGGCCTTGAGTACATGTTCCTCATCGGTGTGCGGATTCTATCGGGAACCGTCACCGCGCGGCAGGCAGGTGAGGCATATGCTCGTCTGGCTGATGCTGTAATACGTGCTGTGCATCGCGCGATTGGTGACAATTTTGCCGCTGCCCATGGCCACATGCGTTCAGAGGAAACCGCGGTTGTGGCTCTCGGAAAGCTGGGCGGCTATGAGATGACCGCGACATCGGATCTTGATCTCATTCTGATCTACGATTTCGACGACAAGCATCCGGAATCCGGCGGTGCGCGGCCACTCTATGGGGCGCAATATTTTGCTCGTCTCACCCAACGTCTTATCAATGCCTTGACCGCGCAAACGAATTACGGAGCCCTTTACCAAGTGGACATGCGATTGCGTCCATCAGGCCGCGCGGGGCCGCTTGCGACGCAGGTCGATGGATTTGCCGCGTATCAGGAAACGGAGGCTTGGACCTGGGAGCACATGGCGCTCACTAGGGCGCGCATCGTCTCTGCTTCACCTGTATTCAAGACTCGGATCGAGAGCGTCATTCGCGGAATATTATGCCAGCCACGCGATGCAGCCTTGATTGCAGGTGATGTCGTGGAAATGCGCTCGGCCATCGCGAAGGAAAAAGGCGACAAGGAGCGGTGGGATTTAAAGTACGTCGCCGGCGGGCTGGTCGACATCGAGTTCATTGCTCAATACCTGCAGCTTATTCATGCCCATCGAGTGCCTGACATCCTCGACACGTCTACGGCGCGCGTACTCGACAAAGCATGGTCATTGCGAGTGCTGACGGCGAAGGACGCGGAAGTCCTTCGACCGGCTGTGGAGCTTTACCAGGATCTCACACAGATTCTCCGGCTGTGCCTGCCAGGAACGTTTGACCCAAAAGCCGCTGGATCAGGCCTTTTGCCACTTCTGGCAAGAGCAGGTGATGTACCGGATTTCGCCGCACTCGAGGCCACGGTGATTGATACACAAGCTAAGGTGCGGGAGAGCTTCGTTCGGATTCTGGGTAAAGAACCGTGAGACCGCTACGCTGCCTCTTCCTTCGGTAAAAGGCATTGAGGCTCGAACGGCAGGCGTACGACGACCAGCGTTCCTTTACCGAGTGTTGACCGGATGCGCATGGATCCGCCATGCAACTCGATCAAGGATTTCGATATAGCGAGCCCTAGGCCCGATCCCTGGTGGCTTTTGGTCAGCTGACTTTCCACCTGCTCGAATGGACGGCCAAGTCGCGCAAGGGCATCTTTGGCGATACCGATGCCGCTGTCCAAGATGGCGAGCGTTATGCAACGGTCGCTCGCCCGACCGCGAACGGTAACATGCCCCCCGTAGGGAGTAAATTTTACAGCGTTCGAAAGCAGATTCAGCGCAATTTGTTTAAGCGCGCGCCGATCCGCACGTAATCGGAGTTCGGGCGATATCTGCGCCGTCAGCTGTAGTTGCTTGTCCTGAGCGCGTGCTGCGACAACACGCATCGCTTCTGCTAGCAAAGAATCAAGATTGAGGTCCTCGAAATCAAGTCGTATGCGCCCAGCTTCTATTTTGGACATGTCGAGAATGTCGTTGATGACTTCAAGCAAATACTGACCGCTACCACGAATGTCGCTGCAATATTCGTGATATTTTTCGGCGCCAAGAGGCCCAAACATCCCGGATTCCATAATTTCAGAAAATCCGATGATCGCATTTAAAGGTGTTCGCAGCTCATGACTCATATTGGCCAGGAATTTCGATTTCGCCTGGTTCGCCTCTTCCGCGCGAGTTTTTTCCTGAGCATATTTTTCGGCAAGTTCTGCCAAACGCTGTTGCGAGGCGCGTAGGTCGGCAACGGTCGCCATTAGGCGTTTTTCGCTGTCGACCAGTTTTTCTTCGTGGGTCTTGAGGGCTGTGATGTCCGTGCCGACCGACACATAACCCCCGTCTTTCGTGCGTCTTTCACTGATATGTAGCCAACGACCATCTTCAAGCTGCGCCTCGAACGTGCGCGCGCCAGGGATGCTCGGTCCGCCGGCGATAACTTTGTTGCGCACGACGGGCTTGCTGCCTGCGGCGACCACGGACTCGAACGATGCACCAACCGTGATCGCTTCGTCGGGCAGACCATGCAGTTCCTGAAAGTTGGAATTGCAGAGTACGAGACGATTTCCGGCATCCCACAAGACGAAAGCTTCGGGGATAGTCTCGATCGCGTCGCGCAATCGCATATCGGCCGCGACAGTTTTTTCGACCAGATTTTTTTGCTCCGTAATGTCGACGGCAATGCCGATCAGGTGCAGGCCGGGTTCGCCAGGTTGACGGACCAATTCGCATCGTGCGCGCAGCCACACCCAGTGGCCGGCCGCATGACGCATTCGGAAAGCGTGATCGATCGTAGTTGTCGTTGCGTCGGCGAGCTCAGCCGCAAGCTGGTAAAGGCGAACGTCGTCTGGGTGCACCAGCGCATTGACGTCGCCGAATGACAGTAAATCGTCTTTTGTGTCGAGGCCCAGAATCTCGAACATTGATTGTGACCAGAAAATGCGGCCTCGAGCCAGATCCCAGTCCCATAAGCCACAGCGACCGCGATTGAGCGCCGTATCAATTCGGGTGCGGACGGTTTCGTAGATCAGGTCGGCTTCCCGAGCTCTTGTCGCTTGCCAGTGAAAAGCAAATCCAAGAATGAGGACAACAAAGCCAGTGGTGGCGGAGAGAGTTACGGTAAGGGCAGTCAGCGATCGCCAGCCGGCAAGCGCGGCGTCGCGAGATTGCACAATGGCGAGCTCGCCATATGGCGCGTTAAGCGTGCGGACGGTCGCAAGCACGCGAGTCTCATTCGGCAGAAGGATTTCCAGAACACCTGCGCCGGCGCCGAATGTCGTGAGTGGTTGAGCCGGGCCTAGTAAGTCGACCAATCGCCGACCGACGGAGGCGCCACCGGTGGGATTTTCTGCCGTGACGATCCCGTCGGCATCGGTCAAGAAGAATCGCCGTCCTGCGGCAGCAGCCCAAGGTGGTAAGACACGTGTTAGAGTGATTGGAGGTTGATCAACAACGGCTGCGGCACTGTTGAGAGGACGTTGCAGTCGCTCGACGGCAAAGTCGGCCGCCGCTTCAAGAGCTAGCATTTCGTTGGTGAGGGTTTGGCGGCGGTGGTCGAGCACCTGCACGAGGGCACCGACGCAGATTGTCGCGAGGAACGCGATAATCAGGACCGGGACGGCACGCCGCAATAGCGGCTCGGCGGTCAGGAGCCTCCGATACGCCGGGTTGGCGATCGATTGCGCGAGGCCCTTAATAGAATCGGCATGTGCAGACGCACTCGCCACATCGGCGCGCGCCATAGAAGGCCTCCGTTCGGAATTTCCCCTGTCACCTTCGAGACGGAAGGATGTGCCGCATCGCTTCCCGAATCACTTGTCGATTGGAATCGATGGGCGCTGATTTGTCGAGAGTCCGATGAGTCAATTGTTTAAAAATTGTTACCCACGACAGATTTTGAAGGGCCAATTTCTAAGGTCTAGCTCTCAAGATACCGCCAGGGCACGTTCGACGATGTCGGCCAGGTCGCGGGAAATGCCTGGGTTGGATTTCATGCGGGCGAGGGCCGCTTCCGCCTTTGCGCGACGTCCAGGTTCGAGCGTTCGCCAAGTTCGGAAGGCGGTCGCAAGTCTTGCAGACACTTGCGGGTTTTTCGGATCGAGAGCAAGCACGGTATCGGCAATGAAATTGTAACCGGCGCCGTCAGCACGATTGAATTGGGTAGCATTACCCTGCGCAAATGCGCCGATCAGCGCGCGAATCCGGTTCGGATTCGCGAGCGAAAATGCAGGGTGCGTTGTCAAATTGCGTACCTTTTCGAGCGTCTCTGGCTGCGGAATGGTCGCCTGCAGGGAAAACCACTTGTCGACGACAAGCGCATCGGATGCATAGCGCGCATAGAAATTCTCCAAGGCCCGCTGACGTTCTGGCCCATCGTGCAAGCACAAAGTTGCGAGCGCCGCCATGCGGTCCGTCATATTGTCTGCCGTTTCGTACTGCTGCGATGCCCGAGCAATGTCACCAGGTTGGCCTGTTGCGGCGAGTAGATCGGCCGCGACGTTCCGCAAGGCGCGGCGTCCAGCGCTCGTGGCATCGGGCGAATAACCACCGCCCACGCGTATTCGATCATAGACTGTGGTGAGCGGCACACGGAGGCGCTCACCTGCGGTGCTGCGAAATGCTGACCGCGCTCGGAAAATCGAGTCGGGATCTATGTCTCGGCCGATTTCACGCGCGATGTCGCCTTCACCTGGCGGGATCAGCGCAAGAGCGACGAAAGCAGGTTCAAGCGCAGGATCCGCGACAATGCTTGCTAAAGCATCGATCAGTTGATCGTCGATACGCATTGTTCGACCCGCGCGCAGGGCCGCTACGTTGTCGACGAGCAGTCGCATCGAAATCGTTTGTACGGCCTGCCAGCGGTTGAACGGGTCACCATCGTGTTTTGCAAGAAAAGCCAGCTCGTTGGCCGAAAGATCGTTGACGATCTTGATTGGCGCCGAGAAACCCCGGTTGATTGACAGGACAGGGCGTTCATCAACATCGATGAATTCGAATGTTGCGGCAGCGTCAGTTAAAATCACCACGGTGTCGCTGATCGACCCGCCGGCGGATCCCTTAAGGGGCAGGTCGCGGCCGTCCTTGCCGACCAGGCCAAGCGATAGAGGAACGACCATTGGTTGCTTGGTTGGCTGGCCTGGTGTCGGCGGCACAATTTGTTTGCAGTTCAGCGTGTAGGTTCGACCGGTCGCATCGTAGTGACCGCATGTTGTGACCTCGGGTGTGCCAGCCTGACTGTACCAGCGCATAAATTGTGTCAGGTCGCGGCGGCTCGCATCGGCAAAGCATTGGATAAATTGTTCGACGGTGGCAGCCTGACCGTCGTGACGTGCGAAATAAAGATCCATGCCGGCGCGGAAATCTTCGCGGCCGATCATGGTTTGCACCATCCGTACCAGTTCTGCTCCTTTTTCATATATCGTCGTCGTGTAGAAATTATTGATTTCCTTATATGTATCGGGTCGCACTGAATGCGCCAAAGGCCCAGCGTCTTCGACAAATTGCGTTGCACGGAGACCGCGCACATCAGCAATTCGCTTTACAGGCCTTGAACGCATGTCGGAAGAGAACTCTTGGTCCCGGAAAACCGTGAGACCTTCCTTCAGACAAAGTTGAAACCAATCGCGACAAGTGATCCGGTTGCCGGTCCAATTGTGGAAGTACTCGTGTGCAATGACCGCTTCGATGTGCGCAAAATCAGCGTCGGTCGCGGTGTCAGAACTGGCCAATACATATTTGTCATTGAAAATATTTAGTCCCTTGTTTTCCATGGCCCCCATGTTGAAATCGGACACGGCGACGATCATGAAAATGTCGAGATCGTATTCGCGGCCAAAAGCTTGCTCGTCCCACCGCATCGCTCGTTTGAGCGAATCCATGGCATAGGCTGTTAGTTCCTGCTTGCCATGTTCCACAAAGATCTGGAGCACCACGTTGCGGCCGGACATGGTGGTGAATTGATCTTCGACACAAGCAAGATCGCCCCCGACCAGTGCAAACAGGTAGGATGGTTTGGGATGTGGATCATGCCAGACCACAAAGTGCCGCCCATTCGCGAGTTCACCACGCTGTTCAAGATTGCCGTTCGAGAGTAACACGGGGGCTTCCCGTTTGTCGGCTTCGATACGAGTCGTATAGACGGCCATAACGTCTGGTCTGTCAGGAAAGTAGGTGATACGGCGAAAGCCTTCGGCCTCGCACTGGGTGCAATAGCTACTGTTTGAACGATACAGGCCTGACAGCTGAGTATTGGCCGTTGGGTTTATGACCGTTTCAATTTCGAGCGCGAAGGGACCATTTGGAGGTTGTGGAATTGTGAGACGATCGGAGGTGACGATATAGCTGTCGGCGGGCAACTCCGTCCCGTCGAGCTTGAGCGAAAGCAGCGAAAGTTCATCGCCCTCCAGAATGAGTGGAGCTGAAGCGGCTTTTGGGCTCGGTCTGAGGACCAATGTCGCACGGACCCGTGTCGCAGTGGGATGAAGTGAAAAATCCAAAGAAACCGAGTCTACAAGCCAGTCAGGCGGACGGTAATCCTTGAGACGGATGGGCTGGGCGATATCGGTGCGCATAGGATTTGATCTAGAATGTCCTGTGCTCAATTGGAAGAAATAATAGCGATGCAGACGATGCGGGCCATGATGCTCGATCGACCACGAATGCCGCTGGTTTTGCGCGAAAGGCCGCTGCCCGCACCTGGGGCCGGGCAGATCGTAGTGGAAGTGAAGGCATGTGGCGTATGTCGCACGGACCTGCACGTGGTGGATGGAGACTTGTCCCACCCGAAGCTGCCGATTGTGCCCGGCCATGAAATTGTTGGGCGGGTGTCTGCGTTAGGAACAGGAAAGCCCGAATTTGCGATAGGCGAACGAGTCGGCATTCCGTGGCTAGGTTCCACGTGCGGAGTCTGCCCGTATTGTCAGAGTGGTCGGGAAAACCTCTGCGATGTCCCGGTATTTACCGGTTATACCAGGGACGGAGGTTTTGCGACCCACGCGGTTGCCGACGGGCGCTTTTGCTTTCCGCTGGGAGAGCATGGTGAAGACACGCAAATTGCGCCGTGGCTTTGCGCAGGACTCATCGGTTGGCGCAGCTACCGGATGGCGGGCGACGGGCAGACGCTGGGTCTCTATGGTTTTGGCGCAGCAGCGCATATTCTGATCCAAGTTGCGACGCGACTCGGCCGTCGCGTACTTGCGTTTACCCGCAGAGGCGACGAGGCAGCGCAAGATTTTGCGCGCTCACTTGGAGCTGCCTGGGCAGGTTCTTCCGACCAACCGTCGCCTGAACCGCTCGACGCGGCAATAATCTTCGCACCGGTTGGCAGCCTAGTTCCAATTGCACTCAAAGCGGTGAAGAAGGGCGGACGTGTGGTCTGCGGCGGAATTCATATGTCAGATATTCCACCGTTTCCCTACGCATTGCTATGGGAGGAGCGGTCGATAATGTCTGTGGCGAATCTCACGCGCAATGATGCGAGAGAGTTTCTGGACATTGCACAAAAGTCTAACGTTAAGTGCCAAGTCAGAGGCTATCCTCTTGCAACAGCCAATGACGCTTTGGCGGACATGCGTGAAGGCCGACTGAGGGGTGCCGCAGTTCTTATTCCCTGATTGGTCGGTCAGCGTATCGGCTCGGCATGCCCAACTACGCGCTTGATGGTCGGCGACCGCTGTTTCAATGCGCGCTCGAGTGCGTCGACATTTTCGTGCGCGCCCTGGACGCTCAACTGCGGATCCACGCGACAGTGAAAATTCACGATCTCGCCCTCATCCGTCTCGCGCACACGAACGTTGTGCACGTCGCGAATGTCACGGCCCAGTGCTGCAAGCTCGGACAGTGCCGTTTTCACCGCTTTGACACGCTCCGGCGGTGCTTCGCGCCCGGAGGCGTCCGGTGGTTGCAGCGGCTCGATGTGCGTTTCGACCTCAACGCTTGAGCCGAGTTCGGCCGCGATGGCGCTCTCCAATCCGTCGGCCATTTCATGCGCGGCGCGCAGTGAAAGTCTCCCGTCTACTTCGAGATCGAGCGAAACCGCTAGTTTGTCTCGCAACTCGTGAACCGTAACGTGGTGCACGGCGAGCGCGCGGTTGCGCGCAATGACCATGATCCGGTCGAGAATCGTCTCGTTATTGAGCGCTACCGGATCCGTTGTAACAACCGGTTCGGCGCCCGGAATTTGCTCGCGCAGCGCGGCCGCAACCTGGTCTTTCAGCGCGCTTACACGATCAAGCGGCAAGGTACGGCTGACTGCCAGCTGAAGGTCGATAAACGTCTGCTGGCCGACGGCACGCGCGCGAACCTGTTCAACTCGGACTACTCCTGGGATACGTCCGGCAATGGCTGCAATCTTGGCAGCCGCACCCGGGGGTGCGACATCCGTGAGCGTATCGATTGTGCGCTTGCCCAGCCGCCAGCCGGCGACACAGACCAAAATCGCTACGACCAGGGCAGCCACAGAGTCCGCCCAAGCGAACCCGAAGTGTACGCCGACCAACCCTATCAAAACGGCAAGCGAGGACCAAAGATCGGACGAAAAATGTAGCGCATCGGCCTCTAGAGCGTGGCTCGACGTCTTTTCTGCGGTATGCGAAAGCGCGCGGGCTCGGAAGAAATCAATGATGATTGACGCTAGGACGACTCCGAAGGCCCAAATGGTCGCCTCGACCGCGTGGCCACCTTGTGCAAGCAATCGGTTGATGGCCTCCCAGATTACAATGCCAGACAGTAGGAATAGCAAAGCAGTTTCAGCGAGTGCAGAAACTGCTTCGACCTTCCCGTGACCGTAGTGGTGCTCTTCATCTGCCGGCTTGCCCGATATCCGCACGGCGACATAGGTCATGACCGTGGCGCCGAAGTCGATAAGAGAATGGCCGGCTTCCGAAAGGATTGCCAGCGAGCCGGTCGCAAAGCCTACGAAAGCCTTGGCGATCGTCAGAGCTGCCGAAGCGGCGATCGACACGAGAGCAACATGTTCTTTTTCTGTCGGCATGCGACTCAAAACTCTCGCGGCCATTATTTTTTTTGTTTTTCCGCGACGACTTGATCGATATCGGACTGTTCGTAGTGTCCCCCTGCCAGGCGTTCTGGATTGCTCAGGAAGTCGCGTATCAGAGCGAGGAACCGGCCAACCTGTTGGGCATCGACCAGGCGGTGATCGGCCCGCAAGAATATCGGCATTACATTGACCGACACGAATTGGCCGGAGCGCGTGACCACTTTGCTTTCTACCGGCCCCAACGTCAGATTGAATGAATCCGATTTATCCGGAAATCGGGTTGGTTTGTAGACCCGCATCGGCGGCGCGCCAGGGAATGACAGGTCGTTCACCATCATACAGCCGGCGCGTGTGCCATCCAGCCGGCCAAGCGTCGGAAGTCTCAAATGGCGATCCAAAAAGCCGTATAGCCGCACAACTCGGCGAAACCAGAAAGCAGGAAGTCGACGGAGTCTTGCAAGATCGCGGTCGCGTCCCCCTTCATTGCGAGCTGCCTGAAGCATTCGCTGCCATATCTCTAGCGCAATTCGTTCAAGACTCTTGAGGTTTGCCTGCTCGATCAGCATGAGATCTATTTCTGAATACCGACGGTGAACAAATGCCATTCGAATGTTGATGTTACGAAAGGCATATATGCGCCGGCGAACCAATCGAACGTTCAGTTCCGGACATTGCTCGAGGGCGAGAGCCGTCGCGCGTATCAACGCGTGAGCGGCAGTAAGCAAGATGCGTCCACCACGATTTCGTTCGTGGAGAAAGGTCTGCAGGGCATCGGCGTCAATTTCCGTTCCCCATACGATCACAGGATCGAATTGGCTCGCCGGTGACGCGTGGAGATAAAACCGGTTGTAGAGCGGAATCTGCGTGTTGGGGACTGGACGCTCGACCAGGGGCCACTTCATCTTCAAATAACTCTTTAAGCTCCGGCGGTGGCGCACATGTAAGCAATTAGGCGTTATGCTTGCGGCAACGCCTTCTGCTTTAGCACAAAGCTGACAGTATCCTCGATGGTGCGAAAGTTCGAGGGGTTGACCTGGTCGCTGTCAAAACGCACGGCATAAGCCTCTTCGATGTGGAAAATCAAATCCATCAGCAACAAAGAATCCAGCATGCCGGTTTCCAAAAGATCTGTTTGTAAGGTGGCTTGCGCATAACGCGTGCCCCGAGACTGCACAAAGTGCATCAGGTCCACTTCCAGTCCTTTTCGATCAGAGCTCATGGAGATTGCGTCAAAATATCGCCTGGCTGAACGCGACGCTTACCAGGAATCTCAGGGACGAGGAGCGCCAACGCCGCGCGATCAATCTTGTAACCCGACGTCAATGGGAATCGTTCGATCACCTCGTAGTGTACGGGCTGCTTATATGGAGGAAGTTCTTTTTGGCAAGTCGCTCGAATTTTTGCGACGTCGATTGGCCGATCATCTCGCGGTGCAAGAAACAGAACGAATCTGGTTTCGTCACCGCGCGCGGTCGGAATAGCAACAGCGGCGGTCTGGGGGAAGTCAGCTTCAACCAGCCCTTCGATCTCTGCCGGGTGTACACGGTGCCCTTGGACCTTGACCAGCAAGCTCGCCCGGCCGTGCAAGAAGAAAAAACCATCTTCGTCGCGATGGGCCAAGTCACCGGTTCGCAGCCATCCATCCGCACTGATCGCGTCGGCCGTGGCGGCCGGGTCGCGCCAGTAACCGAGCATCACGTTGTTTCCCCGGGCGCAAAGCATACCAACGGCGTTCGCGGCTAGTTCGAGGTTCGATTCATCCATAACGGCAAGTTCGACGCCCGAGATTGGCATCCCAATCGATCCCCGACGAGCATGGAGTTGCTGAGGCGGCAACGACGACAGTCGCGCAGTGGCTTCCGACTGGCCATACATTACATAGAATGATGCTGGGCTGATACGGCGCGCAATTTCTTCAGCCAGATCGTGCCGTAATTCTCCGCCCGCAACGGTCATGTATCGCAAGGCCGGCAGCGGCCGTTCTCCAAGACGTCCGTATTTTAAAAGCATGCTGTAGGCCTCAGGAACCGCGGAGAAGCTCGTGGCTTCCATGTCGCGGAGCGATTCGACAATAGACGATGGAAAAGCCAGGCCGCGATCGAGAAGAAGTGTTGCGCCGCTCAGAATATGCGTTTGAAGGATTGAATTGCCATACGCATGACAGAATGGAAGGACGACCAACGCCCGGTCGTCTGGGCGAATTGGAAGCTCCCGGAGGATCGAATCCGCATTTGCTAAAAGGTTTCGATGGCTGAGCATGACTCCTTTGGGCGTCCCCATCGAGCCCGAGGTGAAGAGCAGCATCGCCAGATCCTGGTTTTGCCGACGTGGAGGTGGTAACGGATCCTGTGGATCGCTTTCTTCGGTCAAGCGTAACGTTGAGGGAGCCGAGTGATGCTGTGGGGCGTTGACATCCGGCGGGCTACTGATCAGCACGTCCGGTTGGGACAACTCAAGGATTTGCGTCTTGCGGCGTACTTCAAGGGAAACAGGGAGTGGCACCACGACACAATCGGCAAGCAGCGCCCCGTAAAAAGCGGCCACGTATTCCGGCGAGTTAGCCAACTGCAGAGCCACGCGCGCTCCCGCGACGTGTTTGGGGCGGGAGGCCAAATATCGGCGAACCTGATCCGCGGCGCGGGCGATCCAACTATAGGAGAAGCAACTTGCTCTGGTCGCTACGGCAGGGTGATTTAACCGAGCTTTGGCAACGTCTGAAAAACATGTTCCCAGGTTCGTTGCGCTCACATGAGCCGAGTAACCCTCCGCCGTGTACGCCGATGGTTCCATCGCAGGATCGATCTGGAGCAGAAGGATATCCATACTCATTCCACGCGCACACCACGGTTTGGATCTGACGGCCTGACGCTTTCTGTAGGTACCAAGGGTTCAATAAATCCCAGGAATGAGCCGATACGTGCGTGCCATGTAGGCTCGATACTCGTCGCCGAAAGTCTCAAGCATCATCCGCTCCTCGTGGCCAACACGCGCAAAGAATAGCGTACCAAAGCCAATGATACCCGACAGACCCGCGATCCAGTTCGGCAGCAGAAGTGCCTGTGAAATAGCCCACAACCAGAACGCAGCGTACATCGGATGGCGCAGCTTCTCGTAGATTCCTCGGGTGATCAACGTGTGCTTGTCTCGGATTTCCAGCGTGATCGACCAGGCGCGGCCCAAGTCTCGATGCGTGCGATAGAGCAGGGCCATGGCGGCGATCAACACAAGCACTCCTACTGAGGTTTGTATCGCGCTGAATGTATAGCCGGCAAATTTCGGCTGGTCGGTCAGCACATAGATCAGCGGAATTATGAATAGGCCGCTGTAGGAGATCAGCATCAAGGTTCGTTCGCGAATGAGATCTCGGCGATCTGTGACACTTGTTTTGCGAGCACGACGCTGGTGCGGGTAGCGGATGATGAAATACGTCACGCATCCAAGGCCCCAAATGAGCTTCGCGACGAAGAGCGTCATCAGACTGTGCCTGTAATTTTGACTCGCGCCATCTGCCTGTCGCTAGTGATCTAGCCATTAGTATGAGTTTATCAGAACACGAGCGCGCAAAATCTAGCGTTCGGTTGACGCACATGACATAGCATGGGTGGGACCAACTAACCTATCGGAACAGCGTGATTGCTATTGATTAGATTCGAACACATGAAATAAACAGTCTGTTCGCAAGTGTCATCTCTAGGATTCAAGCGATCGCTGGACGGCAAAGGCGCGCTAGCCCGTCGACTGCAGTACAATAGGTAGATTCTCGGGTCCCTCGGCGGGGCGCTAGTACGATCGTGATCCCTGCGGTATTGCTCGCGGGGGTCCAGGCCTGTAGTTTTTCGTAACGGAACATTTCGCCATGCCTCGCTATTACTTCCATCTCAGTGACGGCAAAAAAGTTCTCAGCAATCACAAAGGTATCGATTTGTCGGGCAATGCCGCCGCTCGCGAAGATGCCTTGGTGTTGGCGCGCGACCTCAAACATGGAGCCGTCATGCCCGGATGGGATTGGAGTGGCTGGTTCGTCATGATCGTGGATGAGCGCGGTCAAAAAGTCGACGAAGTGCCGATCGCAGATTCCTAAAAGTATGTTCGCTTCTGACCTGCCGCGGACTGCGATCGATGTAACTCCCTGCCTCTCCCAAAGGGAACGATCTTGTTGCTGGTGTCGTGCCCGATGTCAGCCCGTCCCATCCAAGGAATTCCGGACCTTTGGCACCAGTAACGGGTGATCTCTTCTTCGTTCATTCCGAAATCAGGTTCGTTCGGGGTGATGCTGCTGCAACGGCCAAGCATGACGCCCGACACCCGCCTGATTTTGGGATTACTGGTAATATGAAATAGCGATCTATCGATCCTGTACAGTGCTTCCCCTACCTCTTCCAACATGAGCACATGCCCGTCGAGGTCAGGTTGCAACGGTGTGCCGAGTAGCTGGCTAAGAACCGTCATGTTAAACGCTGCCGTCAGCATCCCGCGACCTACCGTAGGCTCCAATGCTTCCGGCGACCTATCGACTATCCAGGCGAGCGCTCGCTCAATCGCTGCGTCTCCTCCATCTCGAAGAATGTCCTGCGCCACGGGACCATGCGTTACGGCCTCGAACCCAGCCTGGTACAAGGCGGCGAGCAGAACACCGGCATCACTGTAGCCCATGTAGGATTTCCGTCGGGACGGCTCCTTCAACCCACACATGGCTGCTTCCACCACGCGGCAGGATCCGTATCCTCCACGCGCGAACCACACCGCGTCGTAGCTCTCGTCGTTAGCGATATCGAGGAAAGCCCGCGCGCGCGTTTCGTCGTCACCGGCGAAATGGCCCTGCGAAGCGAAGCACTGCGGATGGAAAACGATTTCCGGAGGCCTGTCAGGATACAGCGATCTGGCCAAAATCGGCACTCGCTGAGCAACTTCCGGAGACATGCGCGAAGCCGGCGCGACCACGCCGATCCTACACTTCCGTTTGCTCATTCAGGCGCCCAGCCTACGTTGCACATCATCGGCAACCCTTCTAGATTTTGCCAATGGCCCACCAGCTCGGAGATTACTTTTTTTGCGGCGTGGGGGGTAGTGGAATGACCCCGCTCGCAATGCTCATCAAAGCCAGGGGTGGACTGGTTGAGGGTTCTGACCGAGCACATGACCAGGGTCGCAACGCCAAGAGATTTGATTTTCTGCGTGCGAACGGCGTGCTTCTGCATCCCCAGGATGGCAGTGGCGTTACGCGACCCAGTCAGATTCTGGTTACGTCCGCTGCCGTGGAGGAGACGGTCCCCGACGTGCAAGCCGCGCGCCGTATTCGGGCCACCGTCACCACTCGAGCGACGTTGCTCGCTGAACTCTTTAACTCTGCCGCCTTAGGCGTCGGTATAGCGGGCACAAGCGGCAAGTCCACCACGGTTGGCATGCTCGGCTGGATTCTGCATCGCGCCGGAAAGAGTCCAACGATTATGAATGGCGCGGATATGAAGAACTTCATTGATGTGGGCTCGCCCTTTGCCAGCGCCAGGATCGGTGAGGGCGAGGTTTTTGTCAGTGAGTTGGACGAGAGCGACGGCTCGATTGCGCTTTTCGAGCCCCGTGTCGCAGTTCTGAACAATATCTCCTTGGATCATAAATCGCTCGACGAGCTCCGCGTGCTTTTCTGGAGCTTCGTTGCCAAGGCGCAGACGGTGGTGCTCAATCTCGATAACGCAGAAACAGCAGCACTCGCGGCCGATTTGAAGCCGGGGAAAGCGTTAACGTACAGTCTGAATTCCGGGCAAGCCGACCTCCTTGCGTTTGCGCCAGTTCATTCGTCCGCGGGGATCCGGTTCCAAGTGAAGGTGCGCGAAACCGGTGAGGTCATCAAAGTGGACCTGAAGGTTCCAGGACTCCACAATGTGGCCAACGCACTTGCCGCTCTGAGTGCCGCGAAGGCGTGCGGCGTGACCCTCGCGGTGGCCGCGGCCTATTTAGGCGAGTTCAGTGGCATTCGTCGGCGACTGGAGGTCGTGGGCGCGGCAAATGGAATAACCGTGTTCGACGATTTTGCCCACAACCCCGACAAGATATCGGCCACACTCGAAACCTTGCACGCGTTTTCCGGCCGCTTGCTGTTGATGTTTCAGCCGCACGGATACGGTCCAATCCGTTTGATGAGGAACGCGTTAGTGAGCTGTTTTGCAAACGGGTTGGCCGATGAGGATGTTCTGGTTATGCCGCAGCCCGTTTATTTCGGCGGCACGGTGGACCGCAGCGTCGGAAGCGACGAAATTGTTGGCGAAATCCAGCGGTCGGGTCGGAAGGCCTTTGCTTTTCCAGACCGTGGCGGATGTGGCGACATGCTCGTCGAGTTGGCCCGCCGTGGGGATCGCATCGTGGTCATGGGTGCGCGAGATGACTCGCTTTCGCAGTTCGCAGATGATCTTCTTCGACGGCTTTCGGTAACACGAGACGAAGGTTCAATTGCCACTCGCTGATCGGAAGTGAACGAACGCTATCGCGTCGCAGAATTACGATGGCTTTTAAATGAGACTTCTGAAGCGTTTTCTGCAGCGCTTGGCCATCTTCGGGCTCGGCCTATTTAGCGTCTGGTTTATTGTCTTTGTTGTCTTCGAGTTTGCGGATCGCTGGCTGCCGTGGTTTCTGGCTTTGGCCGCCACTTATGGAATCGCAGCATACGTTGTCCTTCCCCGTATCGTCCGGATGGGTCTAAAAGTACTCCAACACAAACGTGTTCCCCGCTACACAATCACCGGCGACGGATTGCCCGGAGATCCTGTCAATTTCGTGCTTGTCGGCACCCTTGGGCAACTTCGGGATGCGTTTGCACGCGCCGGGTGGTCAGAGGCTGATCGGTTGGGACTGAAAAGCTCGTGGCATATGGTCCGAGCATTCCTCTTCAACGCGTCCTATCCTACCGCTCCGTTCAGCACACTTTATCTTTTCGGCCGGGGTCAAGACATCGGCTTCGAGAAGGCAATTGATGACAGCCCACGGAAGCGCCATCACATTCGATTTTGGGCTTTGGATACCGCGCTCGTTGAGGCCACATGGGGAACGGCCAAATTCTGGCTTAACACCGATCGGCCACCGCATGATGCCCACGTTTGCTGGATCGGAGCTGGAACCAAGGACACCGGTTTCTCTTTGACTCAACTCACGTTTCAGATCACTCACGCGACCGATGCGGATACGAATGCCGAGCGGGATTTTATCATCGCCGAGCTTCGGAATAACCGAGTCATCGGAGAGGTGAGTGAAATTCAAGCGGGTCAACACATCGAGCACGTCAATCACTACGTCACTGACGGTGAAATCGCACTTGCGAATCTGATAGCTCCTCACGAAATGGTTCGGGCCGAAGTTAACGCGCGCGCCCCCAGCCTGTCCTAAAGTGTCTGCTTCTGGCCCAAACATGCGCCTGACCCGGTTGGCGCTCGCAACAGCGCCCGCGCTGTTCGTGCTTCTATGGAGCACCGGATTTATCGGCGCCCGCTACGGCCTGCCATACATCGAGCCATTGACCTTTCTAGCCATACGGCTGGGTTTCGCTGCGATCATCATGGCGGCGATCGCACTCTTGGCTGGTGCACGGCGGCCGAATACGAATGAGATCGGCCATAGTCTTGTTGCAGGCTCGCTGATGCACGGACTTACCCTCGGAGGCGTGTTCACCGCGATCAGTCAGGGCGTACCTGCCGGCATTTCGGCACTGATCCTGGGGCTGCAACCGATCGTGACTTCGACACTCGCCAACCGCCTCATGGGCGAGAAGATTACGCGGCTGCAATCGGTCGGGCTAGCGCTGGGGCTAGTCGGAATTTTGCTTGTCCTGCACGACCGCAACATTGTACTCGCGGGCTCTGTCCTCGGCTGGGTTGCAAGCTTCTTGTCGCTGATCGGCATTACGCTTGGAACGCTGTACCAGAAGAGCTATTGCGGCAGTATCGACTGGCGCACCGGCAATCTCGTCCAATACGTCGGAGCGGCAGTGTTGTTTACGCTTGGCGCCTTTGCATTTGAGACGCGCGAAATCAATTGGACGGGTGAGCTGATTTTCGCAATGGTCTGGCTCGTGCTTGTCCTGTCGATCGCGGCCGTTGCGTTGATGTATTGGCTCATCCGCCGCTCTGCAGCGACCGGGTTTGCAAGTCTGTTCTATCTGGTACCGGTCGTGACTGCCTTGTTTGCTTACATTCTTTTCGGTGAGCGGCTGGACTCGATTTCGATCTTTGGAATGCTAGTGTGTACCGGTGGCGTGGCGCTCATTAATCGGGTTGCTGCAAGGCCCGCCAAAGCTTGAACGCCGCATGTAGACTATTCCGGCGTAACATCTCCTATTGGACGCGCGTGCAAAAAGTGAGTTGTGCCGTCTTTTTCGATGCGGTCCAGCAGATCAACTTCCCAAGACAGATAGGCATCCATTGCCGCTTCAGTGTCTCGTGCCTGTTCGTAGGGCTTGAGCCAGACATCGACAGCTTCATCGGCCATTCTGTTTTCTGTCGAGAGCGGATAACCGGCAGCAGTCCAGGCGGCGTTGCCGCCCGTTAGCAAGCGTACTGGTGTTTTCGTTATCGCGCGCGCTTCCTCAATCGCGAGGTCAGCGAGTACGCCATCCTCTGATGTAAGAATAAGCGTATTGGCAGCAGCTATCTTTTCCATAGCAAGATCGAGTCGGCCCCGTATTGCAAACCACGCGCCAGGAATATGGCCCCGACGGTAATGTGGACTTGTTGACAGATCGACGACTGAGGCGGTCTTTTGTTCAAGCAGTGAAGATAACTGCGCAGGGTCGATGCTCTGGTTGGTTGGAGGCTCGCGCAGCAATTTGTGTGCAGGCTCGCCGCTTTCATTGCCTGCTTCCGGCAGAACGAACACTTCGCTCCAACCCATCTGTTTAAGCCATGAGGCAGTCATGAGCGCGCGGACTTCCTTGTCGTCGCTGAGCACGATGCGGGCGCCCAGTGTGCCTGCGTAAATGTCGGTCGCCTGCACCAGCTGGCCTCCAGGAGCCGATATGGCGCCGGGGTAGTGGCCTGCGGTGTATTCCGGGGGATCGCGAACGTCGAAAATATAGGTCGTGCGCGTCTGATCATTCAGCCACGCCTCAAGTTGGGTTCGGTCGACCCGACCGACGTCGAATTTCCCAGCCACCGCTTTTGCCGCCGACTTCGCCCAAGCAAGCCCCTTCTCGGAAAAATTCGGCGCGCGGTCCGACTTGCGGCTCTCACAAGTGAACCCTGCGAGATGCCAGCCCATCGTGCCGTTACGAAGTGCAACCACCTTGTTGGTAATGCCTGCGTTGATTAGCGACTGGGCACCGATAATGCTCCTGGTGCGACCCGCGCAGTTGACGACAATAGTCGTCGACTGCAAGGGAACAATGTCGCGGACGCGCAGAACCAACTCTGCGCCCGGGACATTCATAGCGGTCGGTATCGAGATTCGCGTGTATTCGCCGAATGGTCGGCTATCTAGCACCTTAAGGTCAGCACCGTTCCGCAACATCGCGTTCAGTTCGACGGCGCTAATGCTTGGTGTACGGCTGTCGTGCTCTACGAACTCACCGAAGGCTTTGCTCGGCACGTGAACGCCGGAAAACAGGACAAAGCCGGCCCGTTCCCACGCTGCCACGCCGCCGTCGAGATACGAAAGGTCCGTATAGCCAGCACTGGCGAGGATAGCTGCGGCGCGCTTAACTAGGCAGTCGCCACCATCGCACAATACAATTCGAGTCGTTAGACGAGGAACGAGGCGAGCAAATCGCAACTCAATACGGCTGAGTGGGACATTCCGCGCCCACAGTAGGTGGCTCTTCGAGAATATCAGTTCTTCCCGTACATCGATCAGCGCCAGTTCGGCGCCATCGGCGAGCATCGACTTAACGGTGGCGGGGCTGACCGCGCGGAACATCCTAGAGTTCTACAAAGTAAGAAGTGACACCCTACGCTAGGTTGCCTGCTGTGCAGTCATCTGCTCGACCTCGCCCGTTTTCAAGTCAATACGGATGCGATCGATCTTGTCGAGGTTTGTGCCAGTCACACGAATGAAACGCGCATGATCAGGATAATCGATGGAATGAATAGCGCCGTTCTGGTAGATGCCGGCCTTTCCCGGCGTAAGTCGGTACTTTTTTGCAGGTTTTAGCTTGGCGTGCTTTGGATCCTTACCGTCATCTTCCCGCGTCCATTCGATCATGTCGGTATATTTCGTGGCCTGACCATAGATCGCCCATGACGCGCCATGATCGTGAGGTGGTGATATGCGAGCCTTTTCGTTCACATGTGCAAGGATCTGGAAGCCGAGCTCTCGATCCTCGTACAGCAACTTCAACCCGCGCGGCGCGTTGTCACCGCAATATCTCTCAATGAAATCCGTATTGCTGAGCAGGCGTTCGAGATTGACGCGCACCTGCTCGCGGCCGGCAGGGCCTGGATCACGTCCGAGTGTTGAACGACAATCGGCAATGAAATGTTGGAGCTCGTAGGTCATGGCGTTGTCCCGGGCTAGGCCTTGAATTCTTACATAGGCCCGAGCCGAAAACTAGTAAGTGCCATTGGCAGGTTTACGCGTGCACTTTTCGACCTCTTTCCATGCAATCTGCCGGTTTACCCTGCGTTGCAGTAAGCCCGTCAGGTGCCATCCATCCGAAGCGTATCGTTGACGCTCCATCCAGCAAGTGTTGGACTATTGGAACCTTCACAGATCGGGGTGCGAACTGGAGAGAGGCGTATCGGCGGCCGTTGAAAATGCCAAATATTTTTTTCGAAGACAAAAAAGCTGAAGGAGGAAACCATGACAATGCGCAGCAAATTGGCCAAGCTGCTTGTGCTATTCGGCACCTGCCTTGGTGCGGTCCTCGGCGCTTCCGGGCCGACAGCGGCACAAACAAAAGAAGTGAAACTCGGATTGATCGCACCGATGTCGGGTCCATGGGCTCGTCAGGGCGACCTGATGCTGAAGGGTGCGAATCTTGCGGTCGAAGACATCAACAAGCAGGGCGGTATCAAATCGCTTGGTGGCGCGACCGTAAAGCTTTTGGTTTTCGACGCTGGCGATAGCGTTGAGAAGGCCAAGAACGCCGCTCAGCGGATGATTGCACAGGAGCCCGACCTCGTTGGCGCAACCGGCTCGTGGCTCTCGAGCTTCACACTCGGCGTCACGGAAGTAACCGAGCGCGCAGAGCTTCCCGTTTTGACCTTGTCCTATTCCGATCAGATTACCTCGCGCGGCTTCAAATATGTGTTCCAGACCTCGCTGGGCGGCGGCGCCCAGGCCAACCAAGCAGTTCCGGCGCTGATTAAACTCGCCGAGAGCGCAACCGGTAAGAGGCCAACCACAATTGGCATCGTGCAGGACAATACGGCCGCATCAGTCAGTTTTGCCAAGCCAATGCGCGAAGGCGGGCTGGCGAAACTCGGCCTCAAACTTGTAGTAGACGAAACTTTCACTCCGCCGTTGTCTGATTGCACGCCGCTGATCCAAAAAGTGCGCTCATCGAGGCCAGACATCTTGTTGTTGCTGCCGACGGCGATTTCTGACGACAAGATGTGCGTGGAAAAGCTGCATGAGTTCGGCTTAGGGCGCGGACGTTTGCCGGTGATTTCCAATGGCGCGCATATCGGCGCTCCCGATATGCTCAAGAATGCCAACAAGGAATTGTTGGAAGGTTTGATGACTGTCGTCGGCAATTGGAGCGGCAAGGGTCAAGAAGCTATAATGAAAGAGTTCGTCGCAAAGACGGGCGAGCCGTGGATTACCCAGGATTCTTTGTCGACCTATGGCGATATGTGGATCTTCAAGGAGGCGTTGGAGAAGGCAGCTTCAACCGACCGCCGCAAGGTCGCTGAGGAGATCCGCCGAATGGATACACGCGAGGGGCCGGCGAAATTCTTTCCCGGTGGCCGCGTGAAATTCGACGAGGCTGGCCGTCGTGTGGATGCCGACCTCGCGATCGTGCAATGGCAGGACGGCGTGCCGGTTACAATTTATCCACCGGCCTCGGCGCTTGCGCAGCCGATCTGGCCGAAGAACTGAAAGCTATCGTCCTCACGTAGGGAATTGGAGCGGGTGCATGCCTGCCTACGCTGCCACGTGATCGAGCGCCGCCAACAGATGGGGGCGGAATTCTCGATAGTTCTCGATCATCGGGAAATGCCCCATACCTTTCATGATGGTGAGACGCGACCCGGGAACGGCGGCGGCAACAGCCTCGGTCATTGCCGGAGTGCATGAATAGTCATATTCGCCGGTAAGCAACGCGACCTTGCAGCGGTTGGTGTCAATGCGCTTGAGGTCGTCGCGTCCGTCCCAATCTACACTGTAGAAATAAACGTCGCCTTGGTAGACCCCTGGTCCTGACTGGCTGTAGTACCACCAGTTTTCCCGCCGCGACGCTTCTGGACTGAACGGCGAGTTGAGGCCGTAGGTGTAGCTCGCTGCCAGTTCGCCGCCATGGATGGCGGGATGATGAAGCAGTTCGTTATAGCGACCCGGAGCGTAGGCGGAGCTTTCTAGTCCAATAATCCCGGTAAGTTCGTCCTGGTATTCAGCGGCGATCTTGAGTGCGATCGCGCCACCCATCGAACAACCCAAGACGATCGGCCGTTCGAGTCCCAGCGCGAGCCATACCGTGCGGACCATTCCCACATATGACGCCGTCGTCAGCCGGTATTTTTTCAGCCACCATCCGTCTGGCGGAGTTGAGCGGCCATGGTAGGGCAGGTCGAATGCGACGACCCGAAAATGCTCAATGATCTCCGGATCGTTCAATAGATGACGGTATTGGCGGCTATCAGCTCCCGCCGTGTGCAGGCACAGCAATGGCAGTCCCTTGCCGGCTTCCTCGACATACACCCGATGCTCGGCTCCATCGATGCTGACCGTGAAAAACCTTCCAACGATAGGTTCAAATTCAAACATCCGGCGCTCCGGTCTCGCGCATGATGTTCATCATACGATGCAGCGCGCGGGCATTCTGCATCGCCGCCAAGGCGTCGCCCTCGAGCACGAACTCTGGCACCCGCATTAGCATGGCAAAGAAGTCGTGGAACAGCGGCGGTGGGTCGGGGCTTAAAAACTTGCGCCAGACGTCAACGGGCGCGTGAAATCCGAAGATTGCGCGCACGTCAAACTTCGGCGCCTGGGTGATGTCGACAATACGGCCTTTTTCGAGTTTGAGCGCATAGCGGCTATCACCAAAAGCCAGGACGAATGTCGTGGTAAACCAACTTCCGATCACCTTGAGTTCGGGGTCTGCATTGACTCGCTCGCGATAACGAGCGAGCCAGGCAACGCCCGGATAGTCTTTCATGACGCCTCCAGTTCTTGCCGTACGGGCGTTCGTTACGTACGAGATGTCAGCTGCGCCTCTTGAGAGTGAAGGCATTTCTCCAACGCGGCGAGTGCGTTCATGTGATTGGAGCTGATGAGGGCGGCAGCTAGCGTCGCGTCCCGATTTTCATAGGCCTTCAATAGACGCGCGTTGTCGTCGAGCGACGCTTGCATGCGGTCCGGCTGTGAGAGGCTCAGTCGTCGCAGTCGCAAGGTACGCAACAGTAGCGAGTCGAGAATCCGTTTAACGGTGCGGTTATTGGCAAGCTGTGTGTTGCGGTCGTAGAAATCGACATTAGCCCACACGAAGGTGTTGAGATCGTGGTCGCGGAACGCACGCTCCATTTCGGAAAGCGGCGCGCGCAGCGTGCCGATATCATCGGTCGAGGCGTTTCGCGCGACCGCGGTTGCAATCAGGTCGAAAAGCGCGGCGCGCGCCTGATAAATCTCGCGCACTTCTTCCATCGCGAGCAGTGCGACGCGGGGTCGCCGGCGCGGCGGAATTTGTACAAGGCCTTCTTTCTCGAGCAACATCAGGGCTTCGCGGATCGGCGTTCGGCTCGTACGAAAGCGTCGCGACAGCTCAACTGAATTGAGATCGTCGCCAGGCGACCGCTGTCCCTCAATGATTTCGGCCGCGACCTCGCAGGCGATGTTGGAGACGAGCGAGGGACGGTCATGCCGTTCCGCGACGATCGCGCGGGCGACCTCACGCGCTCGCGCGAATGACCGTTGGTCCTTGGTACGCGGCGGCGCGGCGGTCTGGCGTTTGACGGGTGTGTCGATGGGCAACTCTCCAATCGGGCTTGCGGACCCTAGCAGAATAGGCTTTGCGGCCAACAATTGTCGACACTCGTCAAAAGGCTAAAAAATAAAAGGGGGAAATAGCCCTTATTTATAAGGCTTCCCCGCCTTGACGATACGTCAAATTGTAGCTTGAGTGTCGACATAAGTCGTTTTTCGCGGCCTAGCGGCCCGTACAGAGCAAGGCAGCACAATGTCAGTGGATTCATTTGTCACCGGCAATATGGACTACATCCGCCGCCCCTTCGTCGCCAATATCAAACCCGGACACCGCGTTCTCATCCTCAGCGATTTTTCGCACGACACACGGGTTTGGCAGGTGGTTCAGAGCATCTGCGCAGAGCTCGGCGCCGAGACCACGGTCGCACTCTTCGAGCGTCGGCCGGCCGACTACTACGATCCGCCGTCGGCTGTGAGCGAGGCAATGATGAAATCGGATTTCAACGTGCTGCTCGCGTCGACGGGCATGCTGCACAGCCACGCCAATTTCACCGCGATGGCAGCGGGAATCCCCGCCATATGCATGGATGGAGGCATGCGGCTGGAGTGGTTTCAGACGGGCGCAGTAACTGACGACATGAAGCAAATCGCTGTGCGCAAACATTATGTCGCCAAGAATGTGTTCGGGCCGAACGCGCGGGAATGCCGAGTCACCTCCGATTTTGGCACCGATTTTGTTTACAGTGTCGCCAACCGCATCACCCAGCCGCCGTTGCCTGGTCCAAATTTCGATCCCTACAAAATCATCAATTTTGCAAAGGATGAGAACAGGCCAGGCAATAATCTGCTCTACTATTTGTTCCCGACGGGCGAGTTCAACGTCGCGCCTGTCGAAGGAAGCGCCAATGGCAAATTGGTTATTGACTTGACCATGCACCATATTGGCCGGCTGATCACGCCGATCGAACTCACAGTCGAGAGTGGCCGCGTTGTGAAGATCGACGGCGGAGCGGAGGCACGCATCTTACGGGACTATCTCGAGAAGTACGGCGACGACAACGCCTACATGTGCCCGGCCGAAGCGTCCGTGGGCGTCAATGCCGAAGCGGTTGTGCGCGGCATTCAGCGCGAAGACAAGAACATCATGGGTACACTGCATTTCGGGCTCGGCACAAATGTGGATGTTGGCGGTTCCGTCAAATCGAAGATCCACATGGATGGTGTGATCCTGCATCCGACGCTTTATGTAGACGGCGTTAAGCGCATCGACCGCGGCAAGATCCTCGTGCCAATCGAAGGCCGGTGAGCCGCGCTCTAGCGGTTATGTGTTGGAGCAATATCGCGAAGGAAGGCGGCAAATGTCCGCGCCATTTCTTCCGGTTGTTTCGATGAACAGCATATGCGGCCCGCGTGAGAGCACGGCAAAACGCGCCGCCGGGATGGCGTCCGCTATCCGCTGTACGACCGGGGGCGGCGAAGATTTGTCGTGTTCGCCCGCAATGGAGAAAGTCGCGGCAGCGCGTGGACGTCGCCCTTGGCGTACCACTCGGCCGCCCAACCATTCGGATCGTCCGAGAGAAGGCGTTCGCGCACGGGTCTGTCCTTGCCGGCCGCGCGAAAAGGGGCTGTGAACCACCGATCGAGGGTCGCTTCGGGTACATCAGCCATGCCGCTGTGTCGCGCATCGTCGCCGCGCTTCCGTGCGATTTCCACGGCTCTCCGCTGTCTGCGTCGCGGTGCAGGCGCAGATCGCAAGCGCGCTTACGGCTTGCGGATATTTGAGCGCGGACACCATTGCCACCATGCCGCCGAACGAGAAGCCAGCGATTGCCGCCGACGCGAAGTTGATTTCGTACAGAGGCTTATGCAGATCGTCAGCATAGTCCTCGAGCGAGCTCATCGGCACACTCATGCGGCTCTCGCCGTGACCGCGTTGGTCGAGCGTGAGTAAGGTGAATTCCTGCCGCAAGATACGGGCTACGGGGGAAAGAAACGACAAATCAAGGCCGATTGGGTGCAGCAGTACCACGTGTGGCCCGTTTCCACCGAGTTCGTACTTGAGCGAGCTCATCGCGCTTTACCCTTGGAGTAAAGCACTCTTCCAACCTGTGAGGTTCCGCGATGACGAAGCCTGGATTGCTCTTGTTTATGACCGACATCGATGCCGCGCACGAAACCGAATTCCACCGCTGGTACGAGGAGGAGCATATTCGCGAACGCCTGGCGATCCCGGGATTCCTTACGGCCCGACGTTTCCAGACGCTCGAAGGAAGTCCGAAATATCTGGCCATCTATGATCTCGAGAGCCCCGGCGTACTGCGCTCTCCCGAATACCAGCTCATGATTGGAACTGGGAAAACGCTATGGACGCGACGCATGGAGCAGCTGTTCGTCAATGCTCGGCGCAACGTTTACGTCGGGATTTCGGAGCGGCGTCGCTGATTGCGGCATCGTTGCCGGGCCGCTCACGGGAGCAGAATTGAGGCGCCACTGGTGCGGCGGCTCTCAAGATCGCGGTGAGCGCGCGTAACATCAGCGAGAGGATAGCGCTGGTTAATCGGCACATTTACCGCGCCGCTTTTCATCATCGCAAACAAATCCTCGGCGCGCTCCAGCATTTCCTTGCGATCGTGCAGGTAGTCGGCAAGTCCGGCAAACGTGACGTAAAGCGATCCCATCCGGTTCAAGCGCCACAGATCGAACGGCGGAATCACGCCGCCGGCCGAACCGTAGAACACCGCAAGCCCGCGCCGGCGCAGGCATTTGAGTGAAGTCTCGTAGGTGCTACCACCTACGCCGTCGTAGACGACGGGCAGACCTTCGCCCTTTGTGATTTCGCGTACGCGTCCGACCACATCCTCTCGGGTGTACAGGATTGGGTAGTCGCAGCCGTTTTGCTTAGCGAGCGCGGCTTTCTCGGCAGTGCTCACGGTGCCGATCACCTTGACGCCGAGATGCTTGGCCATCTGGCATATGATGATCCCAACCCCGCCAGCCGCGGCCTGGACCAGGATCGTCTCGCCGCGTTTGATCGGATAGACGCCGCGAACAAGGTACTGCCCCGTTAGTCCTTTCAGGGTGGCTGCAGCGGCGGTTTGGTCATCGATCCAATCCGGGAGCCGGATGAGTCGCGTGACCGGCATCACGGTCTCCTGCGCATAGGCACGCGGCTTCTCTGAAGCATAGGCTACGCGATCTCCGGGCCGAACTTCGGTAACGCCTTCACCGACCGCTGTGACAACGCCAGCCGCCTCCATGCCGATGATGTGGGGGAAGTGGGGCAGTGGATAGCGCCCGGTGCGGAAGTGAATATCGGTGAAGTTAAGGCCGATAGCGGTATGACGGACCCGCGCTTCACCGACCCCCGGCGCCCCGACCTCAACCTTTTCATAGCGCAGTTCTTCCGGCCCGCCGGTCTTGTGCACGCGCACGGCGTAAACGGTGCTCATCGCTTGCCCGCTAGTTGATAACGCGCGCAACCGGGCGCACGGGCGCACCGTCCGAGCCTGCGATATTGAGTCCGAGAAACATGATTTCGGCACGGTGGCCGGCGAGTTGTTCGAGATTGGTGACATGCTCGGCGATTAGCACGCCTTGGCTGAGAAGTGTGTAATGCACCGGAAATGCAAAATCCGCCGGCCGACGCACCGTGGCAAGATCGGGGGTCGAGAAATCGACCCCGACGATTTTGGCGCCGTGCTTGACAAGCCAGCCAGCCGCCTCACCGGTGAGGCAAGCGTGTTCCATATAGCGCGGTGTATTGACGTGCTTTGCCCGTCCGGTTTCGATGAGCACGATGTCGCCTTCTCGCATGCGCGGGGTGGCGCGCTCGAGATCGGCGGCATCGATCACGCCATCATCGGCCACATCGAAATGCCAGATCACGCCGGCTCCGTAGAGGCGATCGAGCGGCACCTGGTCCATGGTGGGCCCGTCGCTGATAAAATGGCGAGGTGCATCGAGATGGGTGCCGTGATGCACCACCATGTGCACTTCTGTCACGTTGGCGCGGTGCTCGGGGATTTTAGCGATCTGTCTAATGCGCGGTTGCGGAAAAGAGGGAATGCGCGAGAGGTCCTCCGTGAGCCTATGTGAAAGGTCCGTCCATGCGCCGGCGGCGCCTGATATCTTGGGCACCGGAACATCGAGCCAGCCTTTCCAGCCAGGAATCCTATTTGTCGCGGTTTCACACATGCCGTTTGCCCACTATTTCTGGTTCGACCGATCGATCGGCCTTGATTCATTGCCACCGACAACGACCCCGGCCCACTCCTCGATCATCTTCACCAAGGTCGTATAATCATCGTTACCTCGCCCTTGCGTCATGGCGTGGAACCACAGCTGTACGACGTTTGAGCCGACCCACATCGGCACGTTGAGCTCGCGCGCTTCCTCAAGACAGAGAAGCACGTCCTTGTACATGGTCGACAATTTGCCACCGTAGTCAAAACTGCGGGTAAGCACCGAGGTCGGAAACTTGTCCATGGTGGCGCTGTTGCGGCCAGTGCTGGCGTTTACGGTATTGATAAGCACGCGCGCGTCGACCCCTGCCTTGACCGCCATCGCAGAGGCTTCGAAAGCGGCTGCCATGCCCGCCGCCGAAATCATATTGTTGGCGAGCTTTGTAACCTGGCCCAACCCCGGCGTTTCGCCCACGTAGAACACGTTGCGTGCAATTGCCTCGAACAACCTCTTCACCTTTGCGAACACGTCAGGCTTGCCCGCCACCATTGCTGATAACGTTCCGGCCCGCGCACCGCGCGGTCCGCCGCTCACAGGTGCGTCAAGTACGGCAATGCCAGATTTGCTTAGTTTGCTTGCGATTTCTTTGACCGTGCCCGATCCGATGGTCGACATCTCGACGTAGACTTCAAGCCCGCGGCATTCAGAAATACCGCCCGCCGCAAGTGCGACCTCGCGGCTGATCTCAGGCGAGGGGAGGCAAGCGAACGCGATCTCGCAGCCCTTTGCCGCCTCGCGCACGGACGGGCACGCGACCGCGCCGCGCGCGACGAGCGGGGCGGTAGCTGTCGGATTGGGGTCACAGATGCGAAGCTCATGGCCGGCGTCGATCAGTCGTTCCGCGATTGGCGCACCCATCGCGCCGCATCCGATGAAGGCAAGGTGTGCGGACACGCTTACTCCTCCCAAACTTTGCCAGTGGTCGAGGCGGTTTGCCCACCGTCGATCACCAATTCGGTGGCGTTGACGAAGCGCGATTCATCCGAGGCCAGATAAAGTACGCCGTAGGCGACGTCCCATGCCGAGCCAAGCGTTCCGGTCGGCACTGCCATCTGGCGCTCCTTGATTCTTTCCTCGTAGTCTTGCGGGTTGCTGCGTTTGAGACGGTCCGTGATACGCGGGGTTGCGATATAACCCGGCATCACACAGTTGCAGCGAATGCCCTTGGCCGCATACTGCACGCCGATGTTCTGCGAAAGCTGCTTAACCGCGCCTTTGGAGGCCGAGTAAGCGACGTTGGCGTAGGTGAAGCGGATGCCCGCGGTCGAAGAGTTGTTGATGATGGAACCGCCACCCTGCTTGAGCATCTGCGGGATCACTGCGCGACACGTCAGATACATACTCTTTACGTTGACCCGCATCAGACGGTCCCAATCTTCTTCTTTTACCTCGAGTGGGCCGCCGATAACCTGAAGGCCTACATTGTTGAACAGCACATCGATGCGACCATAGGTCTTGATGCAACTGGCGACCATGGTGTCGACCTCCGACGCGTTAGAGATATCGCACCGATGAGGGGTGCATTGTCCGCCTTCGCCGGAGATGATGCTGCAAGTCTCCTTGGCTGCGTCGAGATTTTGGTCGACCGCAAATACCTTGGCGCCTTCGCGCGCGAACAGGACGGCCGTGGCTCTGCCATTGCTCCACCCTTCTGCGATTGACCCCGCACCGGCAACGATCGCGACTTTATCTTCCAATCTTCTCACGTCGGTATCTTGCTTTGCTGGTGGGCTGATCGGGCCGGCATCAAAGCGATGCCGGCACGTGGGGCCGTCCAAAGTCTAGCTCTTTGGCCACTTTGCTTTGGCGAGCGCTCGGTCGGTCGGAAATACTGACACCGGTACGCCGCTCTGCCATTGCACGATCACGAGCGGAGCGCCAACGCGGCGGCCGTTCTCGTCAAATTTCACGACGCCCGGGAAGGCATCGGCCGCGGGTCCGCTTTTGAGTTCCATCTTGTGGATCTGTTCATTGACAGCGACCTTGTCGGCCTTGCCCGCGCGTTCGAGCGCTTCCTTGAGAATCCAGGTGTGACCATAGCCGGCAAGTCCGTCCTGAGTGATCCACGGCTCACCGGTCTGTTTCTTGTAAAGGTCGCTGATACGCTCCTGGCCCTTGAGCCCCCAGTTGGCAACAATAAACATTACGCCTTCCAACAGCTCGGGCGGCACGTTTTTCACGACTTCTGGCGCGCCCATATGTGCACCGTTGCCGATCACCGGGATTGCGCCTTTCGCCAAATGGAACTCATTCATCTTCTCGAGCCCGAGTTTGAGATCGGAGATGGTGGAGGAGATGAACAACAGGAATTCCGGTCGAGTGGACCGCACTTTTTGGATCAGTGGTGTCGCATCCGACAGCGGTGGCGTGTAGGTCTCGTCCAACACGACTTTCATTCCAAGCTTCTCGAGCCCGCCTTCGCGCATGGGTTTAAGGAAACTCACAGGCGATGCAGTGTTATCGCCGATGATTCCAGCAGTTTTTGGCGGCTTGCCTGTTGCCGCCTTGCCGAGTTCAACAATCGTCGGTACCGCTTCGGTCGATTGCACGCCCGCTGGTGGCGAGCTCTGAAACACATATTTGAAACCGCGGCTTGTAATTGTGTCGGCATAGGAGAGGGTGAGCCACGGTACCTGTGCCCGCTCCGTTACCTCGGTGATCGCCAACGTGAACGTGCTTAGCCACGCGCCCATGCCGCCTACAAGATCCGGCTCTTGTGCGATCAGGCGTTGCGCCGCATTTTTCGCCTTTTCGGCGGAATCGCCGGCATCGCCGGAGATCAACTCAAGCTTGGCGCCACCCAGCGCCTTGATTCCGCCCGCAGCGTTGATTTCGTTGACGGCTGTTTCCGCGCCCATCTTCACGAGCTGGCCTTGACGTGCCCAGGCGCCGGAGAGTGGCACAATTACCGCGATCTTGACCGCCTTCGGCTGTTGCGCCGTCACGTTGGTTGAGATCATCGCGAATCCTGTGAGCGCCACAATGGCTGCCGCCAATCGGGCGATGGGTCCCCACATCAAACTAGACATCAACCTTCTCATAGTGCCTCCTCCGTTATCATGGCCGTTGGCCTTGGCGGGCATTCGCGCTCGCGTTTGACGATGATGTCGCATGCTTACATTCCGAGATAGGCGTGTTTCACGCGCGTGTTCGAAATCAGCGTGTCGTGCGATCCTTCGAGGACCATTCGCCCTGTTTCCAGGACGTAGCCGCGATCGCAGAGCTCGAGGGCTTCTGCCACGCGCTGCTCGACCAAAAGGATGGTCACCCCGTGATGGCGATGGATGAACTCGATGCGGTCAAAAATTGCGTCGACGATGGTCGGTGCAAGCCCCATGGAGGGCTCATCGAGCATCAGGAGATCAGGTGCAGAGGCAAGGCCGCGTCCGATCGCGAGCATCTGTTGCTCGCCGCCTGAGAGTGTGCCCGCAAGTTGGTCACGCCGCTCGGCGAGAATCGGGAAAAGCTCAAGTACCGTCTTTAGCAGCTCGGCACGGCGCGCTCGGCTTTTGCGCGTGCTGGAACCCATCTCGAGGTTCTCTTTGACAGTCATCGAGGCAAAAACCTGGCGGCCTTCCGGCACGTGCGCGATTCCAAGCTGCGCCCGCTCGTTGGGTGGCACCTTCAACAGGTCTTGCCCCTTGTAGACAATTTCGCCCACAATTGGCGTGACGACTCCAGAGATGGTCTTGAATAGCGTGGTCTTGCCGGCACCGTTCGGTCCAACCACTGCCACGAACTGACCTTCGTCAACGTCAAGCGAAACGTCGCTCAAAGCGTTGAGACCTCCGTAAGCGACGTCAAGCGACCGAATCGTGAGCACGTTCCATCCACTTTCTGCCGAGATAGGCCTCAATCACGTTGCGATCCTTGACCACATCAGCTGGCGCGCCGTCCGCTATCAGCTTGCCGTGATCGAGCACGCTGAAACGGTCGACGAGCTTCACCATCGCGTGCATGGTGTGCTCGATAATCGCGATGGTGACACCGTCGCGGTTTATCTGCCGAATGATGCGCAGCACGTCTTCAAGCGCGTCGTGCCCAAGCCCGGCCAACGTCTCGTCGAGCAGCAGCAGGCGAGGGCCCGGCGCGAGTGCGCGTGCAAGCTCCATAAGTCGAAGCTGCTTTGTGGTGAGCCCGCCGGCGATTGCGTCCGCCTGCTCATCAGCCAGTCCGACACGATCGAGCGCTGTCATCGCAAGTCGCGCGGCCTCAGCATTGCTGGTCGAGCCCACGAAGGCGCCGATGACGACGTTCTCCAGCACGGTCATACGCGGAAACGCGCGCACAACTTGGAACGTGCGGCCGATGCCGTGCCGGCAGACGTCGTGCGGCTTGAGCCCTGTGAGCTTTGTGCCGGCAAAGGTTATGTTACCGCTGTCGGCGGCGAGAAAGCCGTTAATGACGTTGAATAATGTGGTCTTACCGGCACCGTTTGGTCCAATGATGCCATGGATCGTTCCGGGTTTAATGTCGAGCGTGACGTCGTCGACAGCGCGCAGGCCACCAAAGGTGCGGCGAACCGCTTGAAGGTGCAATAAAGGTCCGTCGGCGGGCGCGGTCTGCGTTCGGGATTCAGCGATCGGTACCACGCTCGCAGCGTTTGCCGCCGCAGGCGCCCACGAGACGGGCCTTTTGATCAGGGTGGCCGGGCGGGCCAGCCATTCGCGAATGCGCCAGTAGATCCCCTCTGGTGCCAGCAAGATGATCACAATGATGGCAATGCCATAGACTACTCCCTGGATGCC
>Ga0182040_10000023_pt1 | contig 62427 bp, 52 predicted proteins | sample flu12Cox44000176_FD_125973 | JGI IMG/M metagenome (GOLD analysis project Ga0182040, IMG submission 125973) | Lab enrichment of tropical soil microbial communities from Luquillo Experimental Forest, Puerto Rico - flux8day.12C.oxic.44.000.176 | ecosystem: Environmental > Terrestrial > Soil >... | reverse complement strand
GTGAGGCAAATTGGCGCCGCCGCTATCGACCAAATAGATACAGGGCAAACGGTTCTCGCGCGCGACTTCCTGCGCGCGCAAATGCTTCTTCACGGTCATTGGATAGTAGGTCCCGCCCTTGACAGTGGAATCATTGCAAATCACCACACACTCGCGACCTTCGATCCGGCCAACCCCGGTGATCAGACCCGCACCGTGAATGGCATCTTCATACATGCCATTGGCAGCGAGAGGCGACAGCTCGAGGAACGGCGATCCGGGATCGATCAAATTCATGACCCGATCGCGGGGCAACAACTTGCCACGGCCGATGTGCCGTTCCCGAGCCTTCTCCGAGCCGCCGAGAGCCGCTTCACCGCGGCGCGCCTGCAACTCGGCCACCAATGCATGCATGCGCTCGCTATTGGTACGAAATTCGACGCCATTCTTATCGATGGATGACGAAAGAATCGCCAAAAGGCACCTCCCCGGTCGGATTGAAGGTGCCTTGGTGGAACTCAGAACGCAATGGCGGCCCCTTCATTGCGATTTCGTAACTAACGGAACCGAGCCTTGGCACTGGACGTTTTGTCACGAGGTCTCAAGTGAGAATTCGAGGGGCATCCAGAGGAGGCGTCAGTGAAGAAAGCTAAGTTGCTGTCGACCGTAGCCGCCGCATTGGTGTTTGGCGTCGGCGCCGCATCGGCGCAAGGCATGGGCAAGGATACCCCTGAACGCGCGCCTGCAGCGCAGCAAAGCGCGCCGGCGGAAAAGGTCGCACCGAGCATGAAAAACGGCGACCACAAGGCTCCGCAGACCAACGGCCAGGCAACACCCGAAAACAAGTCTGGCAGGGCAAAAGAAACGACCGGTCAGGCGCCGAAGTCGGAGCCGAAGTCCGACATGGGCCAGCGCGGGCCTGGCGGAGCCACGCCGGAGTCCAGCCCTGCGAACAGCGGCGCAAACAAGTCGAACATTGACAACAGTCCGGGAGCTTCTTCGTCCACCAAATCGAGCTCGGAGCAGAATCGCGCCACAACAGGACAGGGTGCGGCTGGTTCAGCCAGGTTGACGACCGAACAACGCACCAAGATCAGTTCGGTCATCAGGGAACAGAAGGCTGAGCGGGTCAATCTGAACGTGTCGGTAAGCGTCGGGACGCGCATCCCCGCGACCGTGCACTTGTATCCGCTGCCACAGCAGGTCATCGTGATCTATCCGGAGTGGCGTGGCTACGACTACATCCTGGTTGGTGAGCAGATCGTGATCATCAATCCACGCACCCATGAGATTGTCGCTGTCATCGAGGCGTAATCTCTCAATCGTGGCAATCCTGTACCGGCGGCCGGGAACTCCCGGCCGCCGACATTCTTGAAACATTTTTCACAATTGCTGCCGGTTCCGGGAACACCGATCACGCTGCCCTCGTTGTCTGGAATGCCGCAAGCCGGCATCAGCCCAACCAGGAGTCAAACGATGAAGACGTTGGCCACCTTTACCGCCATTGCCACACTCGTCGCAGGCGTGTCGTTCGCGCAGGCACAGGGCACCATGGGTTCGCCCTCACCCGGAACCACCATGCAAAAGTCGCAGACGATCGGTAACTCTCCGTTCTGCATCAACATGTCCGCGAGCGGTGGACTTAATTGCAAGTATGCAAGCATGGCAGCATGCGAAAAGGACGCGAAGCCGCAAAATCTCAACTGCTTGCCGAACCCGAACAAGAGCACGACAGGTTCGCGGCAATAGTTCTTCAACAAGTTGAGCCTGCCCCGAATTTCGGCATGGGCTCACATACGAACCCTGCAAAGCCCGGCTTTCTGGCCGGGCTTTGTGCTTCAACTCGCCGCCACACGATATTAGTCTTGCCTCTTTCCGAACGCGGAGCAGGACAATGGAAGCGCGGCTCGACAACTACAAGGATCTCAAGCTCAAGCTGGATGGCTTGGTGCCGCCCGGGCATGGTTTCCATCGCAACCTGTTATTCGATGCGCTTTATAGTTCGCTTCCCCGTGATCCGCAGGTGAAGGTGCAGATCTACAACGCGGAAATTGTGCCGGGAGGCTATACGAACTGGCATTGTCATAACGGCGCGGCGTTTTTCGTCGCCTTGCAGGGTCTTTTCGAGGCCCACTTTCAGGAAGGCACACTGGTGAAGGCGAAAGCCGGCGAATGCTACTCTGAGCCAATTGCCAAGTTCCACCGCGGGCATAATCCGCACCCCGAACTGCCCTATCTCTGTGTCGGAGTGTGCTTCACGTCGCCGGATCGCGAGCACGTGACCAATTCGCTGGAACGGCCGTGGTGAGAAAGGGTGTCCCGTCGATCTGAAATCAGTGCGGGAATCCTCGCCTATCGCCGCAAGCCGCGGTTCGAAATTCTTCTTGCGCACCCAGGTGGCCCGTACTGGCAGAACAAGGACGATGGGGCCTGGTCAATTCCCAAGGGCATTGTCGAATCCGATGATCTGCTTGCCTGCGCGAAACGTGAATTCAACGAGGAAACCGGTCTTCGCGCGAAGGGGCGGTTCGACGAGCTCACGCCGCTCAAGCAGAAGAGCGGAAAGGTCGTCCATGCGTTTGCAATCGAAGCGGATTTCGATCTTTCGACCTTTTCAAGCAACGAATTCGAAATGGAATGGCCACCGCGCTCGGGAAAGCAGCGAAGCTTTCCCGAGATCGATCGCATCGCCTATTTCAGCCTGAAGACCGCCCGCAGGAAAATCCTGACAGGCCAGCGACAATTCATCGAAGAACTGGTGGCTCGGCTCAAGATCTAGACGCGATGAACTGTCGGCCAGTCGACCTCGTCCTCGGCAAGCACCCAGGTTTCTTTGAGTGCCGCGGCGTGCCATTCTTGCCAGGCCGGCAGGGCCATGACGGCGTCGATATAGGATTTGGTCGAGGCACTCACATCGACACCGTAAGTATGCAGCCGCGCAACGACCGGCGCATACATGGCATCGGCCGCCCCAAACATTCCGAACAAAAACGGCCCGTCGGCCTTTCGACCGTAACGCGCCCGACAATCGGACCACATTGTTTCGATGCGCTTCACATTGGCCGCCGCCTCGGGCGTCGGCTCACGCTTGATCACCGGCCGCGACAAGTTCATCGGCATGTGTCGACGCAGCGGGAGAAAGCCCGCGTGCATCTCGTTCGAGACGGCACGAGCAAGCGCCCTCGCCGCGCTGTCCGCCGGCCAAAGCCGGGCATTCGGGAATTTCTCCGCGAGATACTCGAGGATCGCCAGCGACTCCCACACACGCACATCGCCATCGATCAGTGTCGGCACCTTGCCGGTCCCCGACACCGGGCCAAGAACATCCTTGAAGTTGGGCGCATTGAGCGAAACCACCGTCTCTTCGAATGGAATTTTTGCAACCTTCATGGCTATCCACGGCCGCATGGACCACGATGAATAGTTCTTGTTGCCGACGATCAGTTTCAGAGCCATGCCCACTCCACTCAATTCATGGTCGCGAAACTGCCGCAGGCATGTGCGGGCGACAAGCCAATAGTTCTGATGCTTGCGAACAGGTTCGGAAATACGCCCTAGGCCTTGGGCCTTTGGGTCATTCGATGGGCCCACCCGCCTTTTTCCACGCGCCAAAACCGCCGCGAATATGCGCAACCGGTTTCAATCCCATGCGTTGCGCGGTCTGGGTCGCGAGGGCCGAGCGCAGACCGCCGGCACAGAAAAAAACGAACTTCTTGTCCTGGCCGAAAGCCGGCTTGTGGTACGGGCTTTGTGGATCAATCCAGAACTCCAGCATTCCACGCGGACAATGAAAAGCGCCGGGCACCTTGCCGTCGCGTTCCAACTCGCGGATATCTCGTATGTCGACAAGCACCGTATCGTCACGGCCCGCAAGTTTGATTGCTTCATCCACCGACAGCGTTTCGATTTCGCGCTCGGCGTCCTCGCACAGCGCCTTGTATCCGGTCGTGATGTTCTGCGGCATGGTTTGTCTCCCAACTGCCGTCATGCTGGCAGAGCCGCCAAAAGCACTCAAGCGCGTCGCCTGCCGGCGCCCGCCGCTTTAAATATAGCAAATGCGTGGAACCGTTCCTTTGGCGTTAAGCCATGCCCATCAGGACAGCGATCGCCGCAACAACCAAAATAGCCGCCGTGGCCACGATCACGGTAACAACTTGCTCCTGCCGGTCGGTATATACGCCGGTTTCTCCCTGCTTAACTGATGCCGGATGAAAATCCAGTGGCATGCATTGCCCCCGTGAATAGGTTCATTTCGATGACGCGCAAACACGCCACACGAACCCAGGCGCACGAATCGCCCTGATCGATAAGGTTATCATCTTTGGGAGCTCTGTCGTTCAGGGCGGCTCAAACCGCGGCCACGTCCAGCAATCGCAACTGAACGCGCTCCTCGCCCTGCCAGCGGTCGACTGCGATATGACCTGCGGCATGTAGCGCATGGCCGCGATTTTCCAGGAGGGTCCTGCCGAGTGGCTGACCCATCGCGCGAAAGGCGATGGCGTTGACAAATTTTCCGTCACCGGAACGAAAGCGCGCGCGAATGTGGCCGTCGCCAACGGGATCGGCATGGGCCAGCGTGTGCGCGGGAAGCGCCAGCAATGGCTCCGGATTGCCGGCACCGAATGGCCCCGCCCGCGACAACAGATCGGCTAGCGAAAAATTGAAAGCACCGGCGGAAACGGCACCATCGAATAACAGGGCGCTGTCGCGCCGCGCCACTTCTACCGAGCCCCCCAGGGTTTCTTCCATGAATGCACGGAAATTCCCGAGTAGATCCTTTTTCAACGTCACGCCGGCGGCCATGGCGTGGCCCCCACCCTTGAGCAACAGACCTTCCTGCACCGCGCGTCGAACGGCACGGCCGAGATCGACGCCGGCAATCGAGCGACCCGAACCCGTGCCGCTACCACCTGGCTCCAGCGCGATCGCAAACGCGGGACGGCCGAACCGTTCCTTCAAGCGCGCGGCCACCAGACCGACCACTCCGGGGTGCCAGCCTTCCGCTGCGGTGACAATCACCGCACCTTTCTCCTCCAGTCCGAGGGCAGCGAGCGCTTCGGCCTCGGCCTGAGCCACTGTCGCCTGTTCAATCTGTTGCCGTTCGCGATTGAGACGATCGAGTTCGCTTGCAATCCGCGCGGCCTTGCCAGGGTCCTCTTCGAGGAGCAGGCGCACGCCGAGATCAGCTCGTCCAATGCGGCCACCGGCGTTGATGCGGGGCCCCAAAAGAAAACCAAGATGCCAAGGCTCGGGCGGGCCACTCAGGCGCGCAACATCCATCAAAGCTGTCGGTCCGGGATGCTCGCGTCGCCGCAGTGCAATCAGGCCTTTGGCAACAAAGGCACGGTTGAGGCCGTGCAGCGGCACGACATCGGCAACAGTACCGAGCGCCACAAGATGCAAGAGCGACAAGAGGTCGGGCTCGGGTCGCAGGTCCGACCAGAAATTGCGCCGACGCAACTCTCGCGCCACAGCGACCAAAGTCAGGAATACCAATCCGACCGCGGCAAGGTGGCCGAGGCCCGAAAGGTCGTCGGGGCGGTTGGGGTCAACAACCGCTACGGCTTCCGGCAGTTTCTCATCACCTTGGTGATGATCAATCACCACCGTTTCGAGACCGCGTCTTTTGGCTTCGGCAAACGGCTCGACGCTGGTGACTCCGCAATCCACGGTGACCAGCAGCTTTACGCCGCGCTCGGCGAACGATCGGATTGCTTCCGCGTTCGGGCCGTAGCCTTCAAAAATGCGATCGGGAATGTGGACGATCGGGTCCAACCCGCAATGGCGCAGGTATCGGGACAGGAGCGCAGATGCCGTGGCGCCGTCGACATCGTAGTCGCCGAAAATGGCAATGGACTCGCTCCGTGTGATGCCGTCCGCGATTCGCGTCGCCGCCACCTCCATGTCAGTCAGCGTATATGGATCCGGCATCAGGCGCTTGATGGTTGGATCGAGGAAACTATCGACCTGGTCGACATCAACATTGCGGCCCGCGAGGACGCGCGCAAGCAATTCGTCGATGCCATATCGCTGCGCGATCGCCAGCGCGCGCGCCGCTCCGCGCTCATCGAGGCGCTCTCGCCACGCCCGGCCGGTCAAAGACCGTTCGACGCCAAGAAAGTGGCGGTCGAGATTCTTCAATGAAACGGCGGGAACGGCCATCGCGGAATTACCATCGTCTTCGACTGCCAGACTACGGCGGCCAAATTACGCGTTTGCACGGGGACGCACTACTGAATGAGCTTCACAGCTGACCTCGGCGAGGCCGCCGGCAGGTTCAGTCGAGATGAAACTTGTCGAATTGCCGGTGCTCGGCCATGACCCGTCGCACCGTACCGGTGACGGAACGCATCACGACTGTTTCAGTCTCGATTACATCCTTGCCGAACTTAACACCACTCAACATGGCGCCACTGGTAACGCCGGTGGCCGCGAAAAGACAATCGCCTCTCACCATGTCCTCGATTTCGTATTTACGTCTGGGATTTTTGATACCCATCTTGAGAGTACGTTCGCGCAATTGCTCGGTATCAATGATCAGCCTCGTCTGCATCTGGCCGCCGATGCAGCGCAAAGCCGCGGCCGCGAGCACGCCTTCCGGCGCCCCGCCAATGCCGAGATAAATATCAATGCCGGTTTTCGGTTCGGCACAATGGATCACGCCGGCCACGTCGCCGTCGCTGATCAGGCTGACCGCGGCGCCGGTCTTGCGCACCGCCGCAATAATATCCGCATGACGAGGCCGATCGAGGAGAATGGCGGTAATCTCAGAAGGTTTGACGCCTTTGGCCTTCGCCAGACGCGCGATGTTTTCATCGGCCGGCGCATCGAGATCGATAGTTCCCTTGGGAAAGCCAGGGCCGATGGCGATCTTCTGCATGTAGCAGTCGGGTGCATGCAGGAGCGTTCCGGCTTCCGCCATCGCGATCGTCGCGATCGCCCCGGGCATGTTCTTTGCGCACAGCGTCGTGCCCTCAAGCGGATCGACCGCGATGTCGACTTTCGGCCCGTGCTTTGTCCCAACCTTTTCGCCGATGAAAAGCATCGGCGCTTCATCTATTTCGCCCTCGCCGATCACGACGGTGCCGTCGATCGGCAATTTGTTGAGTTCGCGGCGCATGGCATCGACCGCGGCCTGGTCGGAGGCCTTGTCCTTGCCGTGACCGCGCAAGCGCGCCGAGGATACCGCGGCCCGTTCGGTGACGCGTACGATCTCGAGACTGAGAATACGCTCCAGCAGAAACTCCGGCTGGACGGTAATGCTCGGCATTTGACGTTTCCCTCAGAGGCGCAGGCCTCGTTGTCCGGGCTCCTCAGTTTTTTTCGATCCGAATGACCTGTGGTCGCCCTGAGATCACCCTATCGCGCCCCACCGCCGCAAGGGCCTTTCGCACCGCGTCCTCGGTCGTTGCATAAGTGATAAGAATAACGGGGACGGAGCCTGCCTTGGTGTCCCGACCAAGGTGGGCAGGGTCGTGGCGCTGCACAATGGATTCGAGTGAAATTTCCTGTTCGGCAAGGCGTTTGGCGATAGTCGCCGCCGTGCCTGGCTTGTCCCGCGCGACCAGGCGTATGTAATAGCCACCTTCATGGCGCTGCATTGGCGCCTTTCGAACGTCCGTGAGTCGGGCCGTGGGCCGTCCAAACGGCGCCGTTCGGACGCCCCGCGCGATGTCGCCGATGTCGGACAGCACCGCCGAAGCCGTCGCGGCCCCGCCTGCCCCGGGCCCGACCAGGGTCAGTGGGTTAATGTCAACGGCATCAACCGTGACCGCATTGGTCACACCCATGACCTGAGCGATCGCGGAATCCTTGCGCACCATCGTCGGGTGCACGCGCTGTTCAATGCCTTTCGGCGTTTTGACGGCAACACCTAATAGTTTCACGCGGTAGCCAAGTTCATCGGCCGCCGAAAGATCGGCAGGCGTTATCGAGGAAATGCCCTCCACATAGATCGCGCTTTGATCGACCCTCGTGCCGAACGCGAGGCTCGCAAGAATCGCCAGCTTCTGCGCGGTGTCGTGCCCCTCGATATCGAAACTGGGGTTGGCCTCGGCATAACCTAACCGCTGCGCTTCCTTCAGGCACGCTTCGAACGTCATTTTATCCTGCTCCATCCTGGTGAGGATGTAATTGCAGGTGCCGTTCAGAATTCCATAGATCCGCTCGAAGGAATTACCCGCCATTCCCTCCCGCAGCGTTTTGACGATGGGAATGGCACCGCCGACGGACGCCTCGAAATTCAGCGCGGCGTGTTTGCTCTCCGCAATCGCGGCAAGCTTGACGCCGTGTCGGGCAAGCAAGGCCTTGTTGGCAGTTACGACCGACTTTCCGGACGCGAGCGCACCCTCGACTGCTCCTTTTGCCGGATCACCGGCGCCGCCGATCAGCTCCACGAACACGTCAATGTCCGGCTCGCCCGCAAGCGCGAGCGGGTCGGAAAACCATTTCATTTTCCTGAGATCGACGCCGCGGTCCTTGGCGCGCGAGCGCGCGCAGACTGCGATGACTTCGATGGCCCGACCGCAACGCGCGCTCAGCGCATCGTGCTGGTGCCCGATCTGGGAGACCAGCGCGGCACCGACAGTGCCCAATCCGGCGACACCGACTTTTAGTGATGGGTTGCGCATGACGTTATCCGAAAACCGGTTCCCATTTTTTGGGATCATGCGCTCGGGCTTGCGCCATGATGCTTGCCCGTTGTCAGCGACGCGTCGCGAGCGGAACGACGTTATGCAACTGCTCCGGCGCGTGTTCGAGAAAGCGGCGAACATTGCGCGCGGCCTGCCTGATACGCTGTTCGTTTTCCACCAGCGCGATGCGAACGAAATTTTCGCCGTATTCGCCGAAGCCAATGCCCGGCGAGACCGCGATGTCGGCCTTCTCCACCAGCAGCTTGGAAAATTCCACACTGCCGAGCTCTTTGAACGGCTCGGGTATCGGCGCCCAGGCAAACATCGATGCCCGCGGCGTTGGCACGTGCCATCCAGCACGGGCGAAGCTTTCGACCAGCACATCTCGCCGACGCCTGTATGTGGCACGCATTTCCTTGATGCAGTCGTCGGGGCCGTTCAGCGCCGCGGTTGCCGCCACCTGCACGGGCGTAAATGCGCCATAGTCTAGATACGATTTCACCCGTCCGAGCGCCGCGATGATGCGCTCGTTTCCGACCGCGAAGCCGATGCGCCAGCCCGGCATCGAGAAGGTCTTCGACATGGAGGTGAATTCAACCGCCACGTCATTCGCTCCAGGAACCTGCAGTAGCGACGGCGGCGGACTGTCATCAAAGTAAACTTCCGCATAAGCGAGATCTGACAACACCAGGATCTCATGCTTTTTGGCGAAAGCGACCAGGTCCTTGTAGAAGTCGAGCGTCGCAACATACGCGGTCGGATTCGCCGGATAGCACACGACCACGGCAGTCGGTTTCGGGATGGAATGCACGACCGCACGCTCTAAAGTGTGAAAGAAGTTCGGCGTCGGTTCAGACGGAACGGAGCGAATGGCGCCGCCCGCCATCAGAAAGCCAAAGGCATGGATGGGATAGCTCGGGTTCGGGACGAGAATGACGTCGCCAGGTGCCGTGATGGCTTGCGCAACGTTCGCAAAGCCTTCCTTTGAACCGAGCGTGGTAACGACCTGCGTATCGGGGTTGAGCGTCACCCCGAAGCGGCGATCATAGTAGGCCGCCTGCGCCTTTCGGAGGCCGGGAATGCCGCGCGAGGCCGAATAGCGATCGGTGCGCGGCTTGCCCAAAGTGTCCTTGAGCTTTTCGACCACATGCGCCGGCGCGGGCAAGTCGGGATTGCCCATGCCGAGATCGATGATGTCGGACCCCGCATTACGGGCTCGCGCCTTCGCCTTGTTCACTTCTTCGAACACATACGGCGGCAAGCGGAGAATGCGGTAAAACTCATCCATCGGCTGAAACCTTAAGGTCGGCTGCCCTATCCAGCCCGCTAGTTACCCCGGCTGGCTTTTATCACGGGTTCGGTTTGGCGCCAGCGGTTTGCCCGCTTTCGCCGTCATTTGGCGGTTTTTTTGGCTTCGGAGCAGACTTCTTAGGCGATTGTGTACGGCCTTCCTGGCGGTCGCGAACATTGGCCAGCTCCTTCTCGAGCTTGACCTGTTCCTCTTCGGTCATGGGTACCGTCGCGCGAGCGGGCGGCATGTCGTGCACCGCGGGATATTCGTATGGCACTGCCGGGCGTGCGGGCGCGCCGGCAGGCAGACCCATATCGGCGGGGAGCTTGTCGACCATGGACCCGGCCGAACACCCCGCGAGCCCAGCCACCAGGGCCAGGCCAGCGATCCCTAGAACCTTCACCAACGCGCGCGCCATGCTCGCCAAGGCTTGCCAGCCGGACCGGAAATCCATGTAGACTCAATGAATTATAGCATGATCCTGATATCCGGCTAATATGGCCACAGCAAGGTTAGGATCTTGCCGCGGCAAGCCGGGCGAAACCATGCGCTGAAACGCTGCTTGCAGGAGGACGCGGGCCGGGCCACTTCTGTCTGCGGGGGCACAAGTATGGACAAGCCAACCACAGAAACCGCCACGGTCGGCAATGTCGATGTCGAGGCCCTGTCGCACAACATTGCCCGTCTGATCGAAGAAGGCGGCAAGGCGCTCGCCGCGTATCTGAAGCCGCGTGAGGAAGGCAAGATTAAGGGGGATACCGCCGAAGACATCACCGATGTGGTCAAATCGGTCGGCCGCGTGGCGGAATACTGGTTGTCGGACCCCCGCCGCGCGCTTGAGGTCCAGACCAGCCTGGGTCGCGCCTACCTCGAGCTGTGGGCCAGCACGGTCAAGCGTATGGCGGGCGAGCAGGCCGAACCGGTCGTCGCCCCGGACCCGCGGGACAAACGGTTCGCCGATCCCGAGTGGTCGCAAAATCAGTTCTTCGATTTTTTGAAGCAGGCCTATTTGCTCGGCACGCAATGGGCCGAACGCCTGGTCAAGGATGCTGGCGGAGTCGATGAGACGACCCGCAAGAAGGCCGAGTTCTACGTCAAGCAAATCGCGAATGCGGTTTCGCCGTCCAACTTCGTCTTCACCAATCCGGAATTACTGCGCGAGACGCTCGCCTCAAATGGCGAAAATCTTGTTCGCGGCATGCATATGCTTTCGGAAGACATCAAGGCCGGGCAAGGCACACTGAAAATTCGCCAGTCCGACCCTTCTATGTTCGATGTCGGCCGCAACCTCGCGGTCACGCCAGGCAAGGTCGTATTTCAAAACGAGTTGCTGCAGCTGATCCAGTACGAAGCAACGACGAAGCAGGTCCTGAAAACACCACTCCTGATCGTGCCGCCGTGGATCAACAAGTTCTACATCCTCGACCTGACACCGGAAAAATCTTTCATCAAGTGGTGCGTCAGTCAGGGCGTCACGGTTTTTGTCCTGTCCTGGGTTAATCCCGATGCGCGGCTCGCGAAAAAAAGCTTCGAAGAATACATGCGCGAGGGCGTTATTGCGGCTCTCGATGCGGTTGCGAAGGTGACCGGAGAAAAACAGGTTCACGCCATCGGCTACTGTGTCGGCGGCACGCTGCTGTCGATCACCCTCGCCTATCTCGCCGCGAAAAAACAGAATCGCGTCAAGTCCGCGACGTTTTTCGCAGCGCAAGTTGACTTTACCTATGCCGGCGACCTGATGGTGTTCGTTGATGAAGAACGCATAAAACAACTCGAAGCACACATGAAGGAACAGGGTTATCTCGAGGCCTCGCGTATGGCCAACACCTTCAACATGCTTCGATCCAACGACCTGATCTGGCCTTACGTCGTCAACAATTACATGCGCGGCAAGAAGCCGATGCCGTTCGATATTCTGTATTGGAATTCCGATGCCACGCGCATGCCGGCTGGAAATCATTCGTTCTATTTGCGGAATTGCTATCTCGACAACAAGCTTTCAAAAGGCGAGATGGAAATCGGCGGAATCAAGCTCGACCTCAAAAAAGTGAAGGTGCCGGTCTACAATCTCGCGACCCGCGAAGATCACATTGCGCCAGCGAAATCGGTTTTGTTCGGATCGCAATTCTTCGGCGGTCCCGTCAAATACGTACTCGCCGGTTCCGGCCACATTGCCGGCGTCGTCAATCCGCCCAGCAAGCCGAAATACCAGTATTGGACCGGTGGAAAGCCGACCGGTTCAAATGTCGATGACTGGCTCACGAAAGCGACCGAGCATCCAGGCTCATGGTGGCCGGATTGGCTAAAATGGCTGAAGTCGCATGACGCCAAGAAAACGGTTGCCGCGCGCAAGATCGGCGGCGGCAAGCTCAAACCGACGGAAGACGCGCCCGGCTCCTATGTCAAAGTAAAAAGCTGGACCTGACGTCGGCGGGCGGGACAGCGGGCGCAGCATCCACTATGCTCCCCGCCGAAAGCATCAAGATCGGGGAACAGCAATGACCAAGGAACTGCTGTGGCTGACGCTGACGATCATCCTGACCGGGCTAATGTGGGTCCCTTATATCCTCGACCGCATCATGGTCCGTGGCCTGATGGGCACCATGGCCAACCCTTCGCGCAAGGACAAGCCGCAATCGGAATGGGCGCAGCGTCTCTATTTTGCTCATACCAACGCGGTTGAAAACCTGATCATTTTTGCACCCTTGGTGCTCATTCTCGACGCCCAGGGCCACTCGACCCCAAATACCGTGATCGCCTGCGCGGTCTATTTCTGGGCACGCCTCGTACACGCCGTCGTCTATACAATGGGCGTGCCGATCCTGCGCACGCTGGCATTCACAGTCGGATTTCTGGCGCAGGTTGCGCTGGTCTTTGCGGTGTTTGGCAAGCTCTAGTTTCGGGAAGCCGCCCGGTCGGCGATCGCGCGAAAGTCAACTCCGCGCGGCAGCATGCCAAAAGCCGAGCCATCTTTGGCATTCAGGCGCGAGGCGCAAAAGGCCTCGGATACCGCCGCTGGCGCATGCCGCGCCAGCAGTGCCGCCTGAAGTGTCACGATCAGATCGCGCACAAGAGCCCGCGCCTGCGACTCGTCATTGCGGTCGTGTGCAGCAAGCCGTTTCTCCAGGCGCGTCGTGGCGTCCTTGAGCCGGGCGTCCTTGCCGTCGCCCAGTTCATGACGCAACACATCGACCGCATTCGGGGTCCGTCCGATGGCGCGCAGCACGTCGAGGCACATGATGTTTCCAGAGCCCTCCCAGATCGAGTTGACCGGCGCCTCACGATAGAGGCGCGGCATGATGCTTTCCTCGATGTAACCGGAGCCGCCGAGCACCTCCATTGCTTCGTAGGTCACAAAGGGCGTGCGCTTGCAGATCCAGAATTTCGCCGCGGGAGTGACCACGCGTCGGATGACCTGTGCCGCCTCGTTATCCTCGTCGTAGGCGCGCGCTAGCCGCATCGTGAGTACAGTCGCGGCCTCTGATTCAAGGGCAAGATCGGCCAACACGTTCGTCATGAGCGGCTGGTCGATGAGCTTCTTCTGAAACGCCGTGCGATATCTGGTGTGATGAACCGCCTGCACGACCGCCTGTCGCATCAGGCCCGACGAGCCGATACAGCAATCAAGCCGGGTGTAATTGCCCATCTCGATGATGTTGGGAATGCCACGCCCCTCCTCCCCAACGAGCTGCGCATACGCACCGCGGAATTCCACCTCGCTTGAAGCATTCGAGCGATTGCCGAGCTTGTCTTTCAAACGCAGGATCTGGATGGCGTTGCGCTCACCATCGGGTGTCCAGCGTGGCATCAGGAAACAGCTCAAGCCTTTCGGCGACTGTGCAAGCACCAAGAACGCGTCGCACATTGGCGCCGACATGAACCACTTGTGACCATGCAAACGAAAACTGCCATCGCCGGCTGGTTCTGCTTGCGTGGTATTGGTGCGCAGGTCCGAGCCGCCCTGGTTCTCGGTCATGCCCATGCCAAGGAGCGCCGAGGTTTTCTGTTTTACGGGACGAAAGTTGCGATCGTAGTCGCGTGAAAAAATTCGCGGCAGCCATTCGGACGCAATGGCCGGAGCGTGACGTAATGTCGGCACCGAGCCGTAAGTCATCGCGATCGGGCAATAGACGCCGCTTTCGACCTGCCCGAGCATATAAGTTCCCGCCGCGCGCGCGACGTGAGCGCCGGACTTTGGGTCCGCCCAAGGACTTGAATGCAGACCGGCTGCGAGAGCGATCGTGAGAAGTTCGTGCCAAGCTGGATGGAATTCGACCTCGTCCAGGCGATGACCGTAACGATCGAGCGTGCGCAATTGCGGAGTGAATCTGTTGGCATCGAAGCCCAGCCGGATGGTTTCCGGCTTGCCGAGCGCTGCACCCAAAGCAATCAACTCGCCTTTTGCCCAGCCCGCACCCTCGCGTTGCACGGCTTCGCCGAGCACAGCGTCGCTGGCAAACAAATTATAGGGCTCGAGCGGCGGCGGCTGGTTCTGGACCTCGAACATCCCGACACTCCGGCAAAGACGCCCTATTCTATCAGTTGAATCAGGGAAACAGGGCGACCTGCTCCAGTCCCGTTGTCTCGGGCCAGCCCATGACCAGGTTCATGTTCTGAATTGCCTGGCCCGATGCGCCCTTCACCAGATTATCGAGCGCCGATATCACGATCGCTCGCCCCGGGATGCGGTCCTTAGCGACGCCGATGAACGTCATATTCGAGCCGCGGACATGTCTGGTCTGTGGAGTCTCGCCAAACGGCAAGACATGCACGAAAGGCTCTTTCATGTAGAACTTTAAAAGTATTGCATGAAGATCTTCGGGCGTCCGTCCGCGACGACCTCTCACGTAAATGGTCGAGAGGATTCCCCTGTTCATCGGCACCAGATGGGGCGTGAAAGACACGATCACCTCCCGCTCCGCCGCGAGCGAAAATTCTTGATCGAGCTCCGCCATGTGCCGATGATGTCCGACGCCGTATGCGTGGAAGCCTTCAGACACTTCGGAAAACAGCATGGATTCCTTCGCTGCCCGCCCTGCTCCAGTCATCCCGGACTTGGCGTCAATGACGATCTCGTCGAGCTCGATCGCTTTGTTCTTGAGCAGCGGGATCAAAGGCAATTGCGCGCAGCTTGTGTAGCAGCCGGGATTGGCAACGAGCCGTGCCTTGCGGATTTCTCGTCGGTGAATCTCGGTGAGGCCGTAGACTGCCTCCTTCTGCAGATCGGGCGCGTGATGTTCGTGGCCGTACCATTTCGTGTAAGCCGCGGTATCAGCCAGACGAAAATCTGCAGAGAGATCGATGACCTTGGTCGCGGGGGATGTTGCCAGAAGCTCCTTGATCACCTTCTGCGTGGTCGCGTGCGGCAACGCACAGAACGCGACGTCGAGAGCCAGGCCGGCCCAGTCGAGACTATCGATCGCCACAAGCTGTGGCAGCGGGAACGGCGAGAAATGCGCGAACACATCCCGCATCGCTTTGCCGGCGTTGCGCTCCGCCGTAAGCAGGACGATTTCCGCTCGCGGATGGCGCAAAAGGATACGGACCAGTTCGCCACCGGTGTAACCCGAAGCACCCAGCACTCCGATCTTCGCTTTTGTAGCCATAGTCGATCCTTATCCAGAAGTTTTAAAGAACTACCGGAAGATGGCCAGCGGCGGGAATTCTTTGGGGAGCCTTGCCGCAGCCTCAAATCCGGGCGGCACGGCGATGCAAACGCTACGCCCGTGCCGAGGTGGCACGGCGGCGGCGGGGAAAAATTGCTGCAACTAGCGTTTTCATGAGCGCGGCATATAGGGCCCGTCCGCTGCCTCGTCAACTAGCGTCCCGCAGGCAAAAGACCGCCAGATGGGCATATAGGCGAATGCCAGGCAGTTGGATAAGCTGCCACCCGGGATCGTCCTGCCGCACCTCATGCGGGACAGGAGCCCCGCCGGGTCTACTGGAAAAATCAATCATTTGGGAGGAAGTCCAATGCATCGTTTGAGTGTGATGGCGGGCATCTTTGGCGCCGCGCTGCTGATGAGCTCGGCCGCTTTCGCGCAAGTTCCTGCTGATCCGAACAATCCGAACGAAGCCGTGCCTGATGCGATGACTCAGCCGCCCTACGGCGAGACAATCAACATTGAGACCGCAAAGAAAGCGGCCGCGGCCGCAATTGCGGAAGCCGTGAAGCGGAATTGGAATGGTCTCTGCGTGGCAATCGTCGGGCCCTCCGGAGACCTCGTCTATTTCGAAAAGCAGGACAATTGCCAATTCGCTTCAGTCACGATTTCGCAACACAAGGCACGCACCGCGGCCCGCTATCGGCGTCCGACACTGGTTTTTGAGCGCCTGCTCGGCAAAGGCAGCTTCTTCGCTTATCTGCCAACGCTCGACGACGTTATAGCATCGCGCGGCGGAAACCCGCTTATGGTCGGCGGCAAGATTATCGGCGCAATCGGCGTCAGCGGTGGCACAGGCTCGCAGGACGATGTCGTGTCGCAGGCTGGCGCGGCCGCTCTGAAATAGATTCAGCGTATCCGCGAACAATTCGCCGGGCGAAAGTCCGGCGGATTCTTTTGTCACCAGAGCCACATGATCATTTTCGATATCACGTCGCCAATCGTCAGCAACGTTGCCGCCCAGATAAATGCTGAAATGAAATTGGCAATCTGGAATTGCCAGAACGGCATTTCGAAGATGCCGGCGATCAGAGGCACGGAAGCACGCAACGGACCAAAAAACCGGCCAATGAAAATTCCGACGACGCCCCACTTCCTCATGAAGGTTTCGCCGCGCGGGATGAGATCAGGATGGCGCGACAGCGGCCACATTTGCGCAACCGTGTATTCAAGTTTGAGACCGACCCAATAGGACACCCAGTCGCCGAAGGCCGCACCGAGCGAAGCCGAAACCCAGATCGGCCAGAAGCTGATCCCGCTGTGGCCAATCAGCGCACCAATTGCGACCAAGGCACCCCAAGCCGGAATCAGCAACGAGATGAAAGCCAGCGACTCCCCAAACGCGAGACCAAAAACGACGGGAACCGCCCACCCTCCGTTGTTGTGGACGAATTCAACGACGTGTTGGGCAATCGCTTGAAGGTCCATCGGAGGGTTGGGCCGAGCGCTGTCAGACTTGTGTAACCCGGCAGAGACAGACGCGCCAGTACACTAGGTCGGCAGTTCGGGCTCATCCTCACGAAAGAGATGGCCGATCACCACCAATGCCATGATTAACAAGGGCACCGCCAGAAACGCGCCGACCGGCCCCCAAAGCCAGGTCCAGAACACCAGCGACAAGAATACGGTGAGCGGGTTCAGTGTCAGTCGGTGGCCGATAATGCTCGGCGTGACGAAATGTCCCTCCAGCGTTGCGAGCGCGAGAAACAGCACTGGCGCAAGCAGCGCCTGGGTGAGCGTCGGAAAAGTGACGAGCCCGACCATGAACATCGCGACTTCGACAATGAGCGCCCCGATATAAGGAATGAAATTGAGGATGAAACCGAGTACAGCCCACGCCATGGGATCCGGCAGACCCGCTACCCACGCGGCGACGCCACCGCAGATACCCACAGCGACGTTGATGATCGTCACCATGCTGAGATAGCCGGTCAGGTTGTGCTCGATGTCGTTCATAATCTTCAGCGTGCGCAGGCGCGCTTCCCGCTCGTCGAAAAATGCCACCAGCACCCGCCGAAGTTGCGAACGGCCGAGCAGCATGAAAAACAGCGTGCCGAAAAATATGAACGTCTGGCCGATCGCCGGCGTCACGACGAGGAGCGCAGGCTGCACGAAACTTATGATATCGACGCCGAGGCTACCCTTTTTGTCGGACGGCAGCAGCGCGTCGCGCAGTTCCTGCAATGCTGCCAGCGGTCGATCGAGCACATGCAGTTTTTCCTGAACGATCCGGCCGATCTCAGGTGCTTTGCCGATCCAATCAACCGCCGGCGCTCCCAAAAGAATAATGACGGCGTAGCAGACTGCGATGACAAGAAGCCAAAGTACGATCGCCGCTAACAGAGACGGTATCTTGTATTGCTCGGCCCGTGCAGACAGTGGCCCGAGCATCATGGTCACCACAAAGGCCGATGCCACCGGAAGCAGAAGTGGTCGCGCCAGGCTGAGCGCGACCACAAGAAGGATGATGAACATTCCGATCGTGGCCGACTGGGCGGCGGTTCGCCAAAATCGCGCAACCTCGGCCATTGGTTGCGGATCGTTGACGGCCAGCGAAAACCCAGCCTCCCGCATACCGCGGATTGCCGGTTTCTCGACGCGCCGCGGCTTGGCCTTGGTTACACCTGCCTCCATGGGCAAGATAACGGGCGAAGTTCCTTTTGGTTGCCGGCCCCCTTTCCACAGGGCTTTTTGCCGTAAAAAACGCCTCTTTAAACCTTCCCTTAAGCGGCACAGCGCAGGTTGTGCCGTCAAGGCTTTGCAGCCATGGCATATAGTGGCTGGCAACTGATTCGCCGTGACCCTATCTGAAGGCTTCTATGGCCAAGACAGCGACCAAGAACAAACCCTCAAAACAGCCAGATCTTTTCGACGCACCCCGCAGCGGGAAGTCGTCGGCGCGCAAGGCACCGAAGGCATCGGCGCGCGCCCGCACGAAGTCCTCCGCGCGGGGATCGAGCGCGGAAGCCGGCTATACCGCCAAGCATATCGAGGTCCTCGAGGGACTCGAGCCGGTCCGCCGACGCCCCGGCATGTATATCGGCGGCACCGACGAAAAGGCGCTGCACCACCTGTTCGCTGAAGTCATCGACAACGCCATGGACGAGGCGCTGGCCGGCCACGCCGACTGGATCGAAGTCGAGATGGAGGCAAATGGCTTTGTCAGCGTGACGGACAATGGCCGCGGTATCCCGGTCGATCCCCACCCCAAATTCAAGAGCAAGTCCGCGCTTGAAGTGATCATGTGCACGTTGCACGCGGGCGGCAAATTCGACTCGAAGGTGTACGAGACGTCCGGCGGCCTGCATGGCGTCGGCGTCTCGGTCGCCAACGCGCTGTCCGAGCGCATGGAAGTCGAGGTCGCGCGCGAGCAGCAGCTCTATCGGATGGCGTTCGAGCGCGGCAAGCCAAAAGGCAAGCTAGAAAAAGCCGGTCGTGCACCCAATCGGCGCGGCACGCGCGTGCGCTTCAAGCCTGACCCCGATATTTTTGGTCCCAAGGCCGCATTCAAGCCCGAACGCGTCTTCAAGATGGCGCGGTCGAAAGCTTACCTCTATGGCGGCGTCGAAATTCGCTGGCACTGCGACAAGGCACTGCTCAAAGGCGTTGAGGACGTTCCCGAGAAGGCCACGTTCCATTTCGCCGAAGGGCTGAAAGATTACCTCGCATCCAATCTCATGGGCGCGACGCTCGTTCATCCTGACATCTTTACCGGCTCCGCCGGCAAGACCGGCCGCCACGGCGCGGTCGAATGGGCCGTAGCCTGGACTGCCGATACGGACGGTTTCCTCAACTCTTACTGCAACACAATCCCAACACCCGACGGCGGGACACACGAATCCGGTTTGCGGACGGCACTGCTGCGTGGGCTGAAGGACCACGCCGCCCGTGTCGGACAGGAAAAACGCGCTGCTCCGGTCACCAGCGACGATGTCATGACCGGCGCCGGCTGCATGCTCTCTGTTTTCGTGCGGGAACCCGAATTCCAGGGACAAACGAAAGACCGTCTGGCCACCGCCGAAGCCCAGCGCATCGTCGAGCAGGCAATAAAGGATCCATTCGACCATTGGCTCGCAGGCAACCCGCTGCAGGCCAACAAGTTGCTCGATTTCGTCGTCGAACGCGCCGAAGAGCGCATTCGCCGGCGGCAGGAAAAGGACATCGCCCGCAAGACCGCGGTGCGCAAGCTGCGTCTCCCCGGCAAACTTGCCGATTGCACTTCATCGGCCTCTGAAGGCTCGGAGATCTTCATCGTCGAGGGCGACAGCGCCGGCGGTTCGGCCAAACAGGCGCGCGACCGACGCACCCAGGCCGTTTTGCCATTGCGCGGCAAGATCCTGAACGTTGCGTCCGCCGGCAAGGAAAAGCTGGCCCAAAACGCCCAGCTTGCCGACCTCATCCAGGCGCTCGGCTGCGGCACCGGCACCCACTATCACGAGAAGGATCTTCGCTACGAGAAGGTCATCGTGATGACCGACGCGGATGTGGACGGCGCGCACATCGCGTCACTCCTAATAACTTTCTTCTATCGTCAGATGCCGAAGCTGATCGAAGGCGGGAAACTCTATTTGGCGGTGCCGCCCCTTTATCGCCTGTCACATGGCGGCAAGATCGTCTACGCGCGCGATGACAAGCACAAGGAAGTGCTTCTCAAGAAAGAGTTCCATGCCAACGCAAAGGTCGAGGTGTCCCGCTTCAAGGGCCTCGGCGAGATGATGGCGGCGCAACTCAAAGAAACCACCATGGACCCCGGCAAACGCACGCTGTTGCGCGTGGTTCTCGTGGACAAGGAGATTAAACCAACCGCGCGCAGCGTCGAGCGGCTCATGGGTACGAAAGCCGAGGCGCGCTTCGAGTTCATCCAGGAGAAGGCGGAATTCGCAAGCGCCGATCTGCTCGACGTCTGATCGCCGCTATCCAGTACCAGAAATTTTCCAGCCGACGTTCGGACAGACTATGAAACTGTCCGAAGCCGGAAGCTTCATGTCGCAACAATTCTCAGCGGTCAAGAGCGACGATGTGATAAACTACATCCGCTAGACAGATGCAACGGCTGTTGCAGAAAGTCGGTTTGGCGCTCGGGAGTGCCCGCGCGCGAGTCGCGGGAGTGATCTTTTGGGGTGCATTCAATACCGCGCTCGAACTCACCAACACCGAGACATTCTGTATTTCCTGCCACGAAATGCGTTCGAATGTTTTCGAGGAACTTAAAACGACGATCCACTAACTCATTCGGGCGTCCGCGCCCATTGTCCCGATTGTCACGTTCCGCACGAATGGACACACAAAATCGCACGCAAGATGCAGGCTTCAATAGAAGTCTGGGGAAGCTTTTCGGAACGATCAGCACGCGCGAAAAGTTTCTGGACCAGCGGCTGGAGCTGGCGATTCATGGATGGGCTCGCATGAAGGCCAACGACTCCCTGGAGTACCGTAACTGCCACAGCGCCCAATCGAAGGACACCACCCGACAGAGTCTACGGGCTGTCGAGGCGCACCAGCGTTTTCTGTTCACTGGTGAAAAGACTTGTATCGATTGCCACAAAGGCATCGCTCATTATCTCCCCGATATGCGCAATGTTCCTGGCTGGCAGTAGGCCGGCACGGAAATATCAATGGCTGGCGCTGCCTTCATCGCACTTTCTTAGCAGCGGGGTCTTGCTCCCCCGGGCAACCGCAATCCCATCCTTGACCCGCACTGGCCCGCCATCGGTTTGATTGAACATGGTGCGGCGGGTCTTGTCGCGGACCGCAAAAACGAGCTTTTGCCGTTCTTCGGCCTCGGTGCCGGGCTGGAAGATCACATTGACCGCTACGCTCGTAGACGACACCTGCTCGGCCGAAAGAACACTGTAGCGGTTAACCGCATAGTCGGGACCAAGATTGTGGTCCTCGAGAATCAACCCCGCGCTCGGCGTCGTGATGCTGACGTGTGGATTGCTGGGTGTTGCCGGATTCTTGCAATCCGTGGCCCAGGTCCCGAACAAATTGAAATGCCGGAACAGTTCGTCGGCCGATGCAGCATCGGCCCGACCCGGAACGACGAAACCTCCAACGAGCAACGTAAACGCTGCAAGCCGACGCATGCTATCCCCACTCTACTCATCGCGTACAATATCAGCGGTCGACGCCGCGGCAATTAATTTAAGGGCAGCAACGCCGGGTGGCCCGCACGAGAAGGCGACTATTTGAAAGTTAGGTTAGCGGCCTTCACAACTTCCGCGAATGATTTGATGTCGGCCTCGATCCGTTTCTTGAAGTCGTTCCCGGTAGGCCCGCCCGGTTTCACCGCCATTTTTTGCAGGCCTTCCTGGACCGCCGGGTCGGCCAGCGCCTTGGCCAAGTCCGCCGTTAACTTGCTTACGATCGGCCCCGGCGTCCCGACGGGTAAGAAGAACCCACTCCAAAGCTGGGTATCGACATCGGGAAACCCGGCCTCAGCCATGCTTGGCACATCGGGCAGTTCGGGTGAGCGCTCCGAGCCTGTAACCGCGAGTGCGCGGATTTTGCCTGCCTGAACCAACGGGATGACCGGCGGTCCGTCCGAAATTGTGAACAGGCTCTGTCCCGAAACGACACTGAGGTTTGACTCGTTGCTGCTCTTATAGGGGATCGCCACGGCAGGCATTCCGCTTTTGAGCTTGAGCAGCTCACTTGCAATTGTGAATGCTGGCGACGAAGTGCCGTAATTCGATTTGTCCGGGTTGGATTTCGCCCAGGCAACGAGTTCCTTCACATCCTTCGCCGGGTGATCTGCCGGCACCACAAGCACCAGCGGGAACGAAGCAATCATGTTCAGGGGTATGAAACTGTTGCTCGCGTGATAACCAAGATCCGGAAAAATTGCCGTGGCGATCGACATTTGTCCGGTTGCGCCGACCAGGACCGTATAACCGTCAGCTGGCTGACGCGCGACGAATTCGGCCGCGATGCGTCCACCGGCACCGATGCGATTCTCAATCACCACAGTTGAACCGGTATTCTCCTGAAATTTCTGTAGAACAAGTCTCGCGAAGAGATCATTTCCGCCGCCGGCGGCGAACCCGACGATGAAATGGATCGGCCGGTTCGGGTAGTCGGTTTGCGCACGAGAATGGCCAGCGGACAAAACCGCGAACAACATGGACAAAGCGAAAACGAAACCGCTCCGACCTCTCATCACAGCCCCGCTTATGCTCCCTAGTGAGACTTGAAAAACCGTATACCGAGTTCAGCCGCCGGAAAACATGTTTGTCGCGGTGTGATATCGTTTGCCCAGCAATCATTCAGTCGGAACCGACATGGCCTCCATACGCGCTCTTCTCCGCTCTCAGTCCGGCGCGCGTGATGAAATCTTTGGCCATCCGCGAGGACTGGCCTACCTGTTCACGACTGAAATGTGGGAGCGCTTTTCCTACTACGGAATGCGGGCCCTTCTTGTGCTTTACATGATCAAGTATTTGTTCACGCCGCAAAGTTCCGCGGAGGTGCTCGGACTTGCATCGTTCAAGCACGGATTGGAATTCGTATTCGGCCCGCTGGCGCCGCAGCCGCTCGCCTCGCAGATCTACGGCTTCTATACGGGACTGGTCTACTTGACCCCGATCTTCGGTGGATTAGTGGCCGACCGCGTGCTCGGCCAGCGCCGAACGGTGATCATCGGCGCCACGTTGATGGCCATCGGGCATTTCATGATGGCTTTCGAGCATTTGTTTCTGGTGGCTCTCGGTTTTCTTATTCTGGGAAATGGAGCTTTCAAGCCAAACATTTCCACCCAGGTCGGCTCGCTCTATCCGCCAGGAGATCGGCGCAGAGACCGCGCTTTTTCGATTTTCTACGTCGGCATCAATCTGGGTGCGTTTCTCGCCCCGCTCGTCTGCGGCACGCTTGGTGAAGAACTTGGCTGGCACTATGGGTTCACCGCCGCCGGAATTGGGATGACAATTGGACTGATCATTTACCTTGCTGCTACGCCGCACTTGCCGCGCGACGCCTTTGAAAAACGGGCAGTCCCTGGCGCCGCACTCGACGCAAAGGCCTGGCAGTCAATTGCAGCCCTTTTGCTGCTATTTGTGCCCGTCAGCCTGTTCTGGGCGACCTACGAACAGCAGGGAAACACAATCACGCTCTGGGCCGACCAATTCACCGACCGGCATTTTCCTGGCGGCGAAATTCCGGTGACCTGGTTCCAGGCTTTCAATCCCTTCATGATCTTCGCGTTCACGCCATTCATCGTTGCGCTATGGCGTTGGCAGGGGAAAAGCGAGCCCGCCACCAGCACAAAACTCGCGATGGGGTGTCTGATCAACGCCCTCGCCTACCTTGTCATGGTCGCCGCCGCCTGGAGGGCCGGTGACGGTAAGGCGAGCTGGCTGTGGTTGTTCTTTTACTTTGTCGTCATCACCGTCGGCGAACTTTATCTTTCTCCAACCAGTCTTTCGCTCGTAACCAAGATCGCACCGAAGACACTGCTGTCGATGATGATGGGAGTTTGGCTAGCCACGAGCTTCGTCGGCGGATTTCTGGCCGGCTATCTCGGCACATTCTGGTCAACAATGGACAAGGTCAATTTTTTCCTGATGCTCGCGCTTATATCCAGCGCGGCCGGTGTCGCAATCATGCTTTTGCGTCGGCCGCTTCGGTCGGTGCTGCAGGATTAACCGACGGGAAGGCCGACATATTGTTCGGCCAGCGAGGTCGCTGCGGCACTTGAGCTGGTGAGATAATCGAGATCCGAAAGTTGTCGCCGGCGGTCAAAGGCCGACTCGTTCGGAAACCGATGCATGCTCTGCGTCATCCACCAGGAGAACCGCTGCGCATACCAAACCCGCCGCAGGCACGTGGTAGAATAGTTTTCCAGCCGATCATTGTTTTTGTTTTTGTAGTAAGCGTCCAAAGCGCGCGAGAGCATCACTACATCGGCAAATGCAAGGTTCATCCCTTTTGCGCCAGTCGGAGGAACAATGTGTGCGCTGTCGCCGGCGAGGAAAAGCCGGCCATACTGCATTGGTTCAACGACGAAACTGCGCATCGGCGTGATGCCCTTTTGCAGCATCTTGCCTTCGGCGAGTTTGCGGACTCCACCTAGCCGCCTGTGCAGCTCATCCCAGATGCGGTTATCGGGCCAAGCTTCAATCTCCTCATCGTGATCACATTGAAGATAGAGCCGCGCCAGACTTGGAGAACGCATGGTGTAAAGCGCAAAGCCGCGATCAGTGTACGAATAGATCAATTCATGATCGGGTGGCGGGCTCTCCGATAGGATGCCGAGCCAGCCGAACGGATAGTCTCGCTGGAATACACTGAGCACGCCGTCCGGAATGCTCGGCCGGCAGATGCCGTGGAAGCCGTCGCACCCCGCTATGAAATCGCAGTCGATTTCCTGGGATCGCCCGTCATGCTTGAAACGGATTTTCGGTTTTTGCGTCTTCAGGTCGTGAATTGTGACGTCGTCGACTTTAAAGAGCAAAGGCGCGCCGTCGGAAATGCGACGATCCACGAGGTCCTTTACCACTTCCTGTTGCCCGTAAATCGTAACGCGCTTGTTCACCAGTTTCTTGAAGTCGATCCGGTGCAGATCGCCATTTATGCCGACATTGATCCCCCAATGCAGCATGCCCTCGCGTTGCATGCGGCTGCCGACGCCGACGTCGACGAGGAAGTCGGCAGCCCAATGCTCGATCAAGCCGGCGCGTATGCGATTTTCAATATAGTCGCGACTGCGATTTTCGATGATGATCGATTCGATACCCTGCAGGTGCAAAAGCCTGGCCAACATGAGGCCGGCGGGCCCTGCTCCAACAATTCCGACTTGCGTGCGCATCATTTGCTTCCGGCGATAGTTCTCGCCTCCCTATAGGCCGCGATCGGGGCACGGGCAAAGGGATGCGCACCGGAAAGCATTGCACAATGGCGATGCGGACGACGTCAGGCCTGAGGGGTAACATCGCAATCGCGCGTTTCAGAGCTAAAAAGCTAATAATTAATGCGACTTATCGTCGTGCAAAGCATTGACTTTGGCCCTTTGCACCCTATGTTCCGTCCAACCGGTCTGACATGAAGATTCGGCCGTCCTCCGCGCAAAGCAACTGGTTTTGTTAGTCCAGCGCGCTCTGGACGGCTTCTGAGGTTATATGCCTTTTTCACATCTCGGCTTATCAGCCAAAGTTCTCGCCGCCATCAAAACGGCTGGCTACAAAGCTCCCACCCCGATTCAAGACCAGGCTATCCCTCACGTGCTGGCGCGGCGCGACGTGCTCGGTATTGCACAAACCGGCACCGGAAAGACGGCTGCCTTCGTGTTGCCGATGCTGACCATGCTGGAACGGGGTCGCGCTCGTGCGCGCATGCCGCGCACGCTCATCCTCGAGCCGACGCGTGAACTTGCGGCGCAGGTCGCCGAACACTTCGAGAAGTACGGCAAGAACCACAAGCTCAACGTGGCGCTGATCATCGGTGGCGTTTCGTTCGACGATCAGGACGCCAAGCTGCTTCGTGGCGTCGACGTTTTGATCGCCACACCGGGTCGCCTGCTCGATCACTTTGAACGCGGGCGATTGCTTTTGTCGGGCTGTGAGTTGCTCATCATCGACGAAGCAGACCGCATGCTCGACATGGGCTTCATCCCCGACATCGAGCGGATTGGCAAACTGGTACCGTTCACAAGGCAGACGCTGTTCTTTACGGCGACCATGCCACCGGAGATTCAGCGCATAGCCGATACCTTCTTGCACAATCCTGTGCGTGTCGAGGTCGCCAAGCCCGCCACTACAGCGGCAACAATCACGCAATTGCTGGTGTCGACCGGTCGCGAACCGCATGAGAAGCGCGAAACGCTACGTGACCTGATCCGCTCTGCTTCCGGTTTCAAGAACGCGATCATTTTTTGCAATCGCAAGCGCGAGGTTGCCAACCTCCATCGCTCTTTGATCCGTCACAAATTCAATGCCGTCGCACTGCACGGCGATATGGATCAACCCGCGCGCATGGCGGCACTCGACAGATTCCGTCGCGGCGAAGCCGAATTGTTGATCGCATCCGACGTCGCCGCCCGCGGCCTCGACATTCCCGAGGTCAGTCATGTGTTGAATTTCGACGTGCCGCATCACGCAGATGATTACGTGCACCGCATCGGTCGTACCGGTCGCGCCGGACGTTCCGGTACGGCAATCACGATCGTCGCTCCGATCGACAACAAGGCCGTCCACGCCATTGAACGCCTGATCGGCCAGAGCATTCCCTGGCTGGACAAACCGGCAGCGTCGGAGAAGAGCGCAAGCCCCGCGCCTCGGGAGCATGGCCAACGACCTCACGCCGAGGCCCAGCGCGGCCGAAATCGTGGGCGCGGCCCGGCACGTCAGGCAAAGAAAAATACGCCTGCTCCCAAGGCACCGTCCTATCAACCCGCGCAGGAAGGCGATGGAGGCCATCTCCCGGCCTTCTTGCTTCGACCTGTCCCGGTCAAGGCCTGACGCGCGGACCCTGGTTACGCAACGTTGATGGCGTAGCCGGTTCCAAATTTACCCCTGATTCGATGAGGCGCCGGAGCGTCGTCCTCCGCAAGCACCGGCTTGCGGCTGGGGTAGTCAGCAATGGCGGGGCGTGTCCACGACTACGAACGCACAATGGCGTTTGCAGACATTGCTCTCGGACAGATGAAGGCACTGCGCCAGCCCGCGAGCGCGCATTTTGAAATCAGGTACGCCTATGCGAGCGGCTACCACCCTGCGCGTCATTCTAGCGAACACGATGTTGCGGGCGGCCATAACGGTTGTCGAGCACAATCGCCGGGCGGTAATGGCCAAAGAATTGATGAAACGCTCGACCGGTGAAAATCTCGGTCGGATGACGATATCAATCGGAGTTGCCACACTGAGAAAAGCCGACACCGGGCAATCGCTAATCGAGCGCGCCGATAGATGCCTATATGTCGCAAAACGGCATGGCCGCAATCGCGTAATTTGCAAGACTGATCACGAGGTCTCGACCGACGGCACCGCAGAAGTTGCCCAGCGCGGCTTAGTTTGCGTCCCTCGCCGGCGTCAACTGCACCGACTCACCGCAGCCGCAAGCACTGGTCTGGTTTGGGTTGTTGAAGATGAATTGGGCCGACAGCTTGTCGGTCTTGTAGTCCATCTCGGTCCCAAGCAGGAACAATACGGCCTTTGGATCGATCAGGATCTTCACACCCTTATCCTCGACCACTTCGTCGGTCGCGTTGACCGCCTCGGCGTACTCCATCGTGTATTCCATGCCGGCGCAGCCGCCATTTTTGACGCCGACGCGAACGCCAGCCACGGGCTTCCCCGCCCGCGCCATCACGTCCTTGATGCGCGTCGCGGCGGCATCGGTAAGTCGCATCACTTGAGGCCGGGGTCGTGCCATGGTCATAGGAGTCCTCGTTGAACCTCTATCTGGCGTCTCGCCGCTCCCACTTCAACTCACCACATATTCAATACGAGTCGCGCCTCGTCGGACATACGGCTTGGATCCCAAGGCGGGTCCCAAACGACGGCCACTTTGGTCTCCTTTACGCCCGGGACGCTCGACACAGCATTCTCCACCATGATCGGCAAGTCCTGAGCCGCCGGGCAATTCGGCGATGTCAGCGACATATCGATCTTGACCCCGCGATCGTCGCCGATATCGATTTTGTAGATAAGCCCCAGTTCATAAATATCGGCCGGAATCTCCGGGTCGTAGACGGTTTTCAGCGCCGCGACGATGTCGTCGGTCAGCTTGTTGAGCTCATCCTGTGGCAGCGCCGGCGAGCCAACGACCGCGGCATTTTCAGCCGGCTTTTCCGTCAGTGATGCGTTCGTGTCTTCGGTCATACAAAAAATTCCTGCGCCTTGACGAGCGAGGCGGTAAGTGTATCCACCTCCTCTTTCGTATTGTACATGGCAAATGACGCGCGACATGTGGCTGTCAGGCCGTAGCGCGCAAGCAATGGCATCACGCAGTGGGTGCCGGCCCGCACTGCCACACCAGCACGATCGATAATCGTCGCGACATCGTGCGGATGGGCGCCTTTCATCTCGAATGAGACAATCGGGCCCTTATCGGCCGCATTGCCGATGATTCGCAGCGAATTGATCTGGCCAAGTTTCTCGTGCGCGTATTTGACCAGGCTGCTTTCATGTGCACGAATGCGGGCCTTGCCGACCGAATTGACGTAATCGATCGCACCGCCGAGTCCGATCGCCTGCACGATCGCCGGAGTACCCGCTTCGAACCTGTGGGGCGGCTCGCCATAGGTAACGCGATCCTCGAAAACCTCATGAATCATTTCGCCACCGCCATTGAACGGCGGCATTGTCGCGAGATGTTCGTATTTGCCGTACAACGCCCCGATGCCCGTGGGGCCGTACACCTTATGGCCGGTGAAGACATAAAAATCGCAGTCCAGATCGCGCACATCGATATCCATATGGACCGCCGCCTGCGCTCCGTCGACCAGGACCGGAATGCCGCGCGCATGCGCAAGCCTCACGACATCTTTCACCGGGACGACAGTGCCGAGCGCATTCGACATCTGCGTAATCGCCACCATTCTGGTTTTGGACGTGAGCAGTTTCTCGAATTCGTCGAGCAAGAAGTTGCCATCGTCGTCAATCGGCGCCCATTTGATCACTGCCCCCTGCCGCTCGCGCAGAAAGTGCCATGGCACGATATTGGAATGGTGCTCCATGATGGAGAGGACTATTTCATCACCGGCCTTGATACGCTCACGCCCGAATGTGTAAGCGACAAGGTTGATTGCCTCGGTGGCATTGCGGGTAAAGATGATCTCTTCCTTACGACCGGCGTTCAAAAATGCGCGTACCGTCTCGCGCGCACCTTCGTAGGCCTCGGTTGCCTCGTTCGCGAGATAGTGCAGACCGCGATGCACGTTGGCATATTCCTTGGTGTAGGCCTTCTGCAGCCGATCGAGGACCTGCTTCGGCTTCTGCGCCGACGCTGCATTGTCGAGATAGACCAACGGTTTGCCGTAAATATTCAGCGCAAGCGCCGGAAAATCGGCGCGGATGCGACCAACGTCATAGGAACCGTTGGTGACGGCAGGGCGCATCCTTAGCCTCGTGTGTTCAGCCAATTGATGGCTGCCTGCATCAGCGATTCGCGAATCCCCTCATTTGCCACCTCCTCGATCGCTTCCCCGACGAAGGCCTGGATGAGCAAAGCTTCCGCCTGCTTCTCGGGAATGCCGCGCGACATCAGGTAAAACTTGAGCGAACTATCGAGGGCGCCAGCCGTTGCGCCGTGCCCGCATTGCACGTCGTCGGCGAAGATTTCGAGCTCCGGCTTGTTGTCGGCTTCGGCTTCGTCCGAGAGCAGCAGCGCATGGCTCGCCATCTTTGCGTCGGTCTTCTGCGCGTGCGGCTCGACGATGATCTTGCCCTGAAAAATACTGTGGCTTTCCCCATCGAGCACCGACCTGAATCGTTCGCGACTGGTGCAGCCACCCGCCGCATGCTCGATGACCAAAGTATTGTCGACGTGCTGACGTCCTTTGATCAATGTCGCGCCGCTGATCGAGGCTTCAGTCCCTTCCCGGACAAAGCGCACAAAGGTTTGATTGCGAACCACAGCACCGCCCGTCGTAAAGGCGAAATCGCGGTAATTTGCCTTGGCATCCACGGTAACGCCCAAAGTCGAAATACGCAGCGCCGCGTCACCGTCGCTGCCTACCTTGACATGATCGACCTGCGCTCCTTCGCCAATGACGAGTTCGAGCACGGAATTGACCTGGTAGTCGGCACCGGAGGGACCATCGAAACTTTCGATCAGCGTCAGCTGCGCCCCCTTCTCAACGACCACGATGCAGCGCGGGTAGGTCGCGGCCGCCGCACCTGAAAATATATGCGCGAGTTGGATCGGCTTGCTAACGCGCGCGCCTTTTTTTATCCGGAGTGCGACGCCGCCGGTCATGAATGCAGTATTGAGCGAAACAGCAATATCGTCCTTGCCGGGGGCATTGCCGAGACGGTAGTCCGTCTCCTCGCCAGCAAAAGCGAAAAGTTCGCTCAACACGATGCCGGGATCATCGATATTGCTCCAGCCCGGTTCATATCGCCCGTTGACGATAGCGATCCGGCTTGCCTCAACGCCCGACAGAGCCGGCACAACGCCTTTCGAGCCGACAGGCTCCGCAAGCGGCTTGGCCTCGCGCATCAACGCACGCAGGTCGGTGTATTTCCATTCCTCGATGCGACGATGCGGTAGGCCGCTTGCGTCGAAGCGCCGGAACGCGTCGTCACGTAGCGCAACGACCGCTCCCTTGCCGGGCAACTTGCAGCGCGTGGCCGCAAAAGCAGAACTGAGCGCCTGTTCGGCCGGCGTCTTCATGGCGCGCACATCCGCGGACATTAGGCCGCCTCACCCTGGAACTGGGCATAGCCTTTGGCCTCGAGCTCGAGCGCGAGCTCTTTGCCGCCGGACTTCACGACGCGGCCGTTGGCCAGAACATGCACGACATCGGGCACGATATAATTGAGTAATCGCTGATAGTGCGTGATCACGACCATCGATCGCTCCGGCGAACGCAGGCGATTAACGCCATCGGCAACGATCTTGAGCGCGTCTATATCGAGACCAGAATCGGTTTCGTCGAGCACCGCCAGATTCGGCTGGAGGACCGCCATCTGCAAAATCTCGTTGCGCTTTTTCTCGCCACCCGAAAATCCCACATTGACGGCGCGACGAAGCATCTCCTGGCTGATGCCGAGATGATTGGCGGTATCGCGCACGAGCTTCATGAATTCCGGCGTGGAAACCTCGGCTTCGCCTCGCGTCTTGCGCTGGGCGTTGAGCGCCGTGCGCAGGAAGGTCATCGTGGCAACGCCAGGCACTTCCACCGGATATTGAAAAGCAAGGAAAACACCCTTGGCCGCGCGCTCATCGGGCGACATCTCGAGGATATTTTCCCCATTCAACAGCACCTCACCTTCGGTGACCTTGTAGTTGTCCTTGCCGGCCAGCACGTAAGCGAGCGTCGATTTGCCGGATCCGTTCGGGCCCATGATCGCCGCGACCTGGCCCTTCTCGGCCGACAACGTCAGGCCATTGAGGATCTTTTTGTCCTCGACCTCGACATGCAGATTTTTCACTTCAAGAAACGACACGTCTTCATCCTCACACGATTAAATGCCTTCATCGCAGCGCTGACCCCAACGCCAACACCATTCACCATTGGTTCGCTGTCGGCTGATACGAACCATCCATAACACCGCGATTACAATGAACGCCGCCCATGCGAGCCACGCATCGACATTCGATCGGTCCGCCAAAAGGTTCATCGCCACGACCGACAGCGCGACGACGGCCGCAATCCCGACGGTCAAAGCCCAGCCTTCCCACGTGATTTGTGTCGCACCGTAGCCGTATCGTCTTGGTTTGAACCTATAGCGCGTCATCGCTTAGCCCACCGAGCCTTCCAACGAGATTGAGATCAGTTTCTGTGCCTCGACCGCAAACTCCATCGGCAGCTGCTGCAGGACGTCCTTGACAAAGCCGTTGACGACCAGCGCGGTCGCCTCCTCCGCCGACATGCCGCGCTGACGGCAGTAGAACAGCATGTCCTCGGAAATCTTCGAGGTGGTGGCCTCGTGCTCGAACGTTGCTGAAGAATTCTTCGCTTCGATATAGGGCACCGTGTGCGCGCCGCACTTGTCGCCGATTAGCAGTGAGTCGCAGTTGGTGAAGTTGCGCGCGCCTTTGGCTTTGCGATGCGCTGAAACAAGACCGCGATAGGTGTTGTTCGACTGTCCAGCCGCGATGCCCTTGGAAATGATGCGGCTTACCGTGCTCTTGCCGAGATGCAGCATCTTGGTGCCGCTATCGACCTGCTGGTGACCGTTGGAGATTGCGATCGAGTAGAACTCGCCGCGCGAATTGTCGCCACGCAGGATGCAGCTTGGATATTTCCAGGTGATTGCCGAACCTGTCTCTACCTGCGTCCATGAGATCTTCGAACGCGCGCCACGGCAGTCGCCGCGCTTGGTCACGAAGTTGAAGATGCCGCCTTTGCCCTGCGCGTCGCCCGGGTACCAGTTCTGCACGGTTGAATATTTGATCTCGGCATCGTCGAGCGCGACCAGTTCGACCACGGCGGCGTGGAGTTGGTTCTCGTCGCGCATTGGCGCGGTGCAGCCCTCGAGATAGCTGACATAGGCGCCCTTGTCGGCGATGATCAACGTGCGTTCGAACTGACCGGTATTCTTCTCGTTGATGCGGAAATAGGTCGAGAGCTCCATCGGGCAGCGCACGCCTTCCGGCACGTAGACGAACGAGCCGTCGGAGAACACCGCCGAGTTCAGAGTCGCGAAGTAGTTGTCCGAAGTCGGCACCACCGACCCGAGATACTTCTTCACCAGTTCGGGATGCTCGCGGATCGCCTCCGAGATCGGCATGAAGATCACGCCGGCTTTCTTCAATTCTTCCTTGAAGGTCGTCGCGACCGAAACGGAGTCGAACACCGCGTCGACGGCGACACGCGAGCGTGTACCATCGCCACGCTCCACTCCCGCCAGGATCTCCTGTTCGCGCAGGGGAATTCCCAGCTTTTCGTAAGTGCGGAGAATCTCGGGGTCGACCTCGTCGAGCGATTTCAACGACGCCTTCTTCGGTGCCGCGTAATAGTAGATGTCCTGATAATCGATTTTCGGATAGTTCACGCGCGCCCAGGTCGGCTCGCGCATCGTCAGCCAGCGGCGATAGGCCTCCAGTCGCCAGGCCAGCATCCACTCCGGCTCGTTCTTCCTGCCCGAGATGAATCGGATCGTGTCTTCCGACAGGCCCTTTGGGGCCTTTTCGGATTCGATCTTGGTCTCGAACCCATACTTGTATTGATCAACGTCGATACGGCGGACCTGTTCGACGGTCTCTTGTACGGCCGGCATTCTTCCCTCCGCTCACGGTTGCAAGGACCGCGGGTTGGATTTGTCGGTTATGGTGCTCGCGCTATCGTTCGGCGCAGGTTCCCATGGGTTGATGAAGCGCGATTTGCGCGGTGGCTCCCGGTTCAGGCAGCGACGCCGCTTCTCTCCTTAAGTAGTGATCCGGCAACGGTATTCCAAGTTTCAACGAAGCGATCGACCTCAGCCTCAGTGGTGCTGTGTCCGAGACTGGCCCGGATAGCGCCGCGCGCGAGTGCAGCATCGACACCCATGGCCGCGAGGACGTCCGACGGCTGAACTTTGCCTGACGAACAGGCCGAGCCCGATGAGACGGCTATCCCATTGAGATCGAAGGCGATTATGGCGGTTTCCGCCTTCACCCCTGGAACCGCGAAAAAAGTCGTGTTGGGCAGGCGCGTTTCGCCAGCACCGAAAATCTCGGCCTGCGGCGTAACGCGTCTGAGGCCCCGTTCCAACCGATCACGCATCGCCGTCATACGCTTTGGGTCACTCATCTTCGCGCCGGCGGCCGCCGCGCCAAATCCGGCGATGGCGGCAACGTTCTCGGTGCCGGCCCGCTGGCCACGTTCCTGCCCGCCGCCCCTCATCAGCGGCTCGGCAATGTGGATGTCGGCACGGCGAACCAGTGCCCCAGCGCCCTGAGGACCACCCAACTTGTGCGACGAGACGCTCACGAGGTCGGCGCCAAGGCTCGCGATGTCGCAAGCGATTTTGCCGGCGCCCTGCACCGCATCCACATGAAGCACGCCGGACGCCGCGTGCACGATTTCCGCGATTTGCGCGATCGGCTGTATGACGCCGGTCTCGTTGTTGGCGAACATCACCGAAACCAAAGGCCGCGCGGCTTTCTTTAGCGCGAGTGAGAGTGCAGCGCGATCGACAACACCGCTGCGGGTAACCGGAAGCTTTTCGATGCTCTCGCGCGGAAATCGTCCGCCGGCGCGAACTGAAGGATGCTCGATTGCGGACACGAACAACCGGTCGCGCGGCTCCTTGCGCCCCGCAATTTCCAATGCGGGGGTGAGCGCGAGCATGTTCGCTTCGGTTGCGCCACTCGTGAAGGTAATGTTCTTCGCGTCGGCTCCAAGCAGGTGGGCAACCTGCTCGCGTGCTTGCTCAATCAAACGACGGACGGCCCGGCCCTCGGCGTGCACAGACGATGCGTTGCCTGTGAAAGCCAGGGCCGCGCTCATGGCGGCTTGCGCCTCGTCCCTGAGGGGGGCGCTGGCATTCCAATCGAAATACGCTCGTTCGGCCACGATCCTCACCAATACCTAATTACCGTTTTCAGGCCTATACCCCGCAAAAAGCTTGCTTTTTGCCCTAGGGATTGTGTTAGAAGCCCGAAATCGCCCGGCCCTTATAGCGTGTGTTGAGGCTGGGAACAGCGGAATTCGTATAATTAGAATAATTCCAAACTAAATGCCCAGTTTTGTCAGCGCAGCCAGGCGACAACACACCCCGCTGCCGCCTCGCGGCGCGGCAAGCCCGGTCCGAGGTCGATAGCCATGCCTGAGATTATCTTCACGGGTCCCGCCGGACGCATCGAGGGGCGGTACCATCCCGCGCGACAGAAGAACGCACCGATCGCGATCATCCTGCACCCGCACCCGCAGTTCGGCGGGACGATGAACCACCCGATCATCTACCAGCTGTACTATGCCTTTGTGCACCGCGGTTTCTCGGCATTGCGATTCAACTTCCGCGGCGTTGGGCGCAGCCAGGGCTCGTTCGACCATGGCCAAGGCGAATTGTCCGATGCGGCCGCGGCGCTCGATTGGGCGCAGACCATCAATCCTGAGGCGAAAAGCTGCTGGATTGCCGGCTTCTCGTTCGGTGCCTGGATCGGCATGCAGTTGCTGATGCGCCGGCCGGAGATCGAAGGCTTCATCTCGATCTGCCCGCCTGCGAACCTCTACGATTTCTCCTTCCTGGCGCCCTGCCCTTCGTCGGGCTTGATCATTCACGGCGACAAGGACGCTGTGGTCCCGCACAAGGACGTCACGACGCTGGTCGACAAGCTGAAGACCCAAAAGGGCATCGTGATCGAGCAAAAGGTTGTGCAAGGCGCCAATCATTTCTTTGACGGCAAGGTCGAAGCGCTGCTTACTTCGATCAGCGCCTATCTCGACAAGCGGCTGAAGACAGAACGCAAGCCGGCAGCGTGAATTTGGCCGGAGCGCCCGCTGGCAGCGCTTGTGCTGATGGGCGAATTGGCGATACGCGGCAATCGGTCCGCGAAATGACCCATGCTCCTTGTTAAGACTTACCTCGATAGAAGTGCCATCCACGGTCTTGGGGTTTTTGCGGGCCAGGCTATTCGGAAAGGCACGAAGGTCTGGCGTTTCGTCGATGGCTTCGACAGAGTCTATTCACCGACGCAATTTGCCAAATTGCCGAAGCCGGCCCGGGACTACATCTGGAATTACGGATACCGCGTCGACGGCGAGATTCTGCTCACCAGCGACCACGACCACCACATGAACCATTCGGACAATGCCAATACGCATTGGCGGAACGGCCACATCGTCGCAAGGCGCACCATTCGCAAGGGCGAAGAGATCACCAATAACTACCGTGAATTCGATGCAGGTTTTTGCGCGGCCTTCCTGAAAAAGAAGAAATGACGCAAGAGTGTGCCGCGCGGGGTTCCGGTTACACGGCTCTCTTTTCCCGGCCATGCATTATTGAATCCGACGCCGGACCTGTTACACCACCCGGCGACGGACCAAGAAGGCCGCCCGAGCCCGGCAATGAGCGCTTATAAATCCGACTTTCTAAACGCCCTCGCGGAGCGCGGCTTCATCCATCAGGTATCGGAGCCTGAAGCGCTGGACGCTCGCGCCAAGGCGGGACAGATCACCGCCTATATCGGCTTTGATTGTACGGCAGCGTCACTGCACGTCGGCTCGCTGCTGCCGATCATGATGCTGCACTGGCTGCAGAAGACGGGACACCGCCCCATTGCGCTTATGGGTGGCGGCACGACCCGCGTCGGCGATCCGTCAGGCAAGGACGAGACCCGTCGCGTTCTCACTGACGAGGCGATCAACGAAAACCTCAAGGGCATCCGCGCGGTCTTTTCGAAATTCCTGAAATTCGAAGACGCCGGCGGCACCGCCATCATGAGCAACAACGCCGATTGGCTGAACAAGCTCAACTACATCGACTTTCTGCGGGATGTCGGCCGCCATTTCTCGGTCAACCGCATGCTCTCGTTCGACTCGGTGAAACTGAGACTGGATCGCCAGCAGGAATTGTCGTTTCTCGAATTCAACTACATGGTCCTGCAGGCTTATGACTTTGTCGAGCTCAACAAGCGCTACAATTGCATCCTGCAAATGGGCGGCTCGGATCAGTGGGGAAACATCGTCAACGGCATAGATCTTGGCCGCCGCATGCAGAACGCACAGTTGTTCGCTCTGACATCGCCGCTAATCACGACTTCATCCGGTGCAAAGATGGGCAAGACGGCGGCCGGCGCCATATGGCTCAACTCCGACCTGGTGAGCCCTTACGACTATTGGCAACACTGGCGCAACACCGAGGATGGTGACGTCGTCCGTTTTCTCAAGCTGTTCACCGTGCTGCCGCTCGATGAGATCGCGCGTCTTGCCGCGCTCGAGGGCAACGAAATCAACGAGGCGAAGAAGGTTCTCGCCACCGAGGCGACCGCCCTCGTGCACGGCCGTCAGGCCGCAGACCAGGCCGCCGAAACCGCACGAAAGACATTCGAAGAAGGCGCGCCGCCGATGACATTGCCAACCGTGCTCGTCGAGCATCCGATAGGTGTTCTCATCGCCGCTGTTCAGACGGGTGCCGTCTCTTCGACCAGCGAAGCGCGCCGTCAGATCAAGAATGGCGGGATAAAATTGAACGGCGTCGTCGTGACCGACGAGAAATTGACTTTAACGACCGACAATGCCACGCCCGAAGGCGTGCACATCTTGTCGATTGGCAAGAAACGCCATTTCCAACTCAAGCCGAAATAGCCCCCTCACCGTGAGGGCGGGAGGAAATTCGGATCGAATGTCCCAGGCGAAGGAATGAATTTGCGCAACAGACCGGGCGCTATCGCGCTGACCGGGTTGACCGTGATGCGCGGCTCACTTGGCGGGCCGACGGCTTCGTAGGTGATGCCAAGCAGCCCCTCCTTGTTGCCCCCGCCGAGGAACAGCCCAACGATCGGTATCTGCCCGAACATGTTGTTGAGGCCGTAGAACGGGACGAATGTGCCGCGCAGGTGCACCTCATCGCGCGCATAGTCGATGTTTCCTTCGACCGTCGCGCCGACCAGCGGCCCGCGCACGACGCCTTCACGGACAGACATCTTTCCTGGGAAACGCGTGAAATCAGCGCGCATCTCCGAGAAATCCACGCCGCTCGCGCCGGCCGCACTCGGCGCGCCGGACACGACTTTTTCCAGCGCCGGCTCCCCGCGCACGACAAATCTCCGAATGAAAAGCGTGCCGATCTGCGGCGTCTGCTCCTGCGTGGGTGGATCCATCGCGACCCACATCTGCCCGCCATACATCCTCGGATACATGTCGGTAAAACGAAACAATGCACCGGCATCGTCGGTTTCGAAAAAGATGACCTGATGATTGTCACGCGATCGCACGCGCAAATCCCCGTTGAGCGGCGTATCGCGCCCGATCTTGCTCGCCATGGCAAAGCTGCGAATGTGGCCCGCGCGCCGCGACATTTTCAGATCGAGACCTCGCAACGTCTCGCCGTTATGGCCGGCCACCGTGCCGAGTTTGACGTCAAGATCAAGGTCAATCTGCTTCGGCTTGTTCTTGTCGGCGGCCGAACCCGCCATCGATGATTTGACGAAATTGCGTCCATCATAGATATCGCCGCGCATCGCGACGCGAAGCGTCCCGTCGCTGGCCCGGTCGGCTCTCAATGTAGCTTTGTCGCCTTCGGACAGCGCAAAGACCGGAAAATTCGCCGACGAGACTTCGTTGTTGCTGTCAAATTCGATAGAGCCCCGCACCGTCGCGCCAGAACCGTCGATGCTCAAATCATCAAAGCGAACGCTCTTCCCGGTTTTCATCATTACATAACTGGCGCGTGCGGGCCTCCCGGCCGCTTTGAGCCACCCTGGCAGAAGATTGTCGATCTTGACTGGCGTGAGATCGGCTTCAATGCTCAAGCCTTCGTCGCTGGCGTTGTCGCCGACATGGCCCACGACCCTGACGGGTATATTGCCAGTCACGGCACCGCCGAGGTCCACGCCCAGCCGGCGCCGCGCTGCCTCATCAATTGTCGCCTGCATGTGCAGTTCCGCGTCGGTATCGTCTTTCTGTTTGCGGACATCGATTGTCGCGGGAGTGCCGTTGATCTTGACGTCGCCTTTGATCTGAAACCCGTCCTTTGTCGCGATCGTCTTGAGCAGAGAGGCCTCGACTTTCTGGCCCAGTAACATCTTTTCCGCGGCAAAATTCACCAGGTCTGCGTTGATCGTATAGGTCGCATTGTCCTCGGGGGCATTTCGGCCGATCAACATGTTGACCCCGACCTGTGCGGTTACCGTGCCTCGCGTTGACGCGGGATCGAGCGTGATGCCGACGATGTCGCGCAAACCTTCGCTTGAGAGCAGCGCGGCCGTGGCCGGCATGGTGCCGTCAATGCGGAACGCCGCGCGTGCCGAAACCGGCTTCGGATGGGTATCCGGCACTTCGAACACGCCGCCTGCAACGTTGAGTTTGCGCCCTGTGGCAACCTCGGCGGTGCCGCGGCCAATATTGACCACGGCATTGCGTCCGATGATGCGAACGGTCAGATCAGCATCCCGGATCGCCGGCAAGGTGGGGATCGGGCGAACGGTTGTCCCACTTGTTTCGATGTCGATCGAAAGACCGTCGTCCGGTATCGGCGGTCCGTCATGCTTGAATACTTCCAGGGGAGCATTGCCGGCGATCACCGCGCGCTCGACCGTTCCACCGGAGATGTGCTCCAGCGCCCACGCCCGCACGTCGGCCGCAGCAAATATCGGCCAGATTCGTTTCATGGCCGACACCGGCATGCGCGTACATGCGACGCCGAAGGCGATATGCGGCTCCGTTCCGGAAGAGTCGAAGCGTCCGGTCAGCGCCACGCCGACATTGTGCTCGGCGCGCGTGTCGACCCGGCTGAAATCGCCTTGGTCGAGGTCGATGCGTTTCCGTGTCGGATCGATACGCGCGCGGACGGCGATACGATTGATCGACAAGCCATCCTCGTCGGCCGACGGTGCAAAAATGATCGGATCGATGACGGAGTCACCACGATTCACGTTGAGTAGCCACATGCCGCTCTGGTCGGGCGCTGGCTCAAACGTGGCCCGCATCGTGAACTGATTGCCTCCCGACTGAACCTGGAATGGCACGATCAGGCTGTTCCGGCGGTTATCCCAGTTGAACCGGAAGTCCGCGTGATCAATGTTCACGTTGAGCTTGTCGTCCGTCTGATCAACGATCGTGCCCGCATCGGCGACCAGTTGGCCCTGCACCGCCTGCGGCGAGCCATCGGGGGACACTTCCGCACGCACGCTCGCCGATAGCGGAATGTCGATGTCAAAATTGCTCGGATTGAGGCGCAGCGCGAGTATGATGTCGCGCGTTGAAACCTTTCGCGCTTCGATGCCGACCGCGCGCACACCGTCGGAGAGCGGCCGCATCGCGGCGCTAATCACCCAGGGCCGTTTCTCATTATCGGACTCGAGTCGGAAAATAACTCCGCCCTGTCGCGGTCGGGTGAGGCTCACATTGATGCCGTCAAATTTCCACTGCTTGCCGTTGCGCCGGTCGTCGACAACAAGATTGCCGTTCTTTAGACCGAGCTCACGGAGGTCGTGACCATCCAGGCCGGACTCGCCGACCGCATCGATCCTCGCCATCAGCGCAGCCAAACTTTCGAATTCGGCGCGCATCGCAGGGTTGGCAGGAGGACCCTGTTCGCTCGGGCTCGACAACACAACAGCCGGCTTTGTCGGCTCCGCCGTCGCAATCGGTCGTTTGTCGGCGCCAGCGAAAACAGTAAGGCGACCATCGGTTTCGATCCGAACCGACATTTCGGCGCCGACGAGGTTGAGACTCTGTGCGCGCAACCTTCCCATCAGGAGACTTCTGCCAGAAAGCCCGACCTCGGCCTTTGGAGCGCTTGCGACCACGGTGCCGTCGGCATCACGCACAACGATGTCGCGCAGGCGAAGCGACGTGCGTCCCTTCTCGTCCCGTTCGAGCTGCGTACCTCCGACAGCCACGCTGTGATTGCCGCCGAAGTTTTCTTCGATCGCCGCTTTCAACCACGGCGTTGCCAGGTTGAGTTCGATCGGACCGCTCGACAGCCGCCACCACAGGCCGAGCGCCGCGATCATCACGATTGCAAAACAGAGCGCCGACCCAAGGAGTATGCGCAGCATGAAGCGCGAACGAACGAGAATCAGGGTCTGGCGCCGCAAGTCGTTCCAGCGCCATCCGGCGAAACCGTGCATGAAGCCACGCATAAAGCGACGTCGGCGCGGCGCGCGGCCCATCGCGACGGCATGGGCGCGGTGTCCGTGATCGTGCTGGCTGCCTTTCATACCTTGGACGGCGCCCTTTGCCTGCAATGTGCGCGTGTTTTCGCCGATTGACGGAGGACGATCCGCCTCGGCCGACGACCCCTATCTGTGAAACCCGTTGCGCCCCCCTGACGCAAATGGCATGGGCGACATGACCGCTGGAAAGCGACGAAAGGAAGGCACATGAGTAAGGAGCCCCTTGCGGGTGCAAAGGCGCCGGCCTTCACCCTGCCGAGCGATGGTGGCGGCAAAGTCTCGCTGAAGGAGTTCAAGGGCCGAAACCTCGTCCTCTATTTCTACCCAAAAGCCGACACGCCCGGCTGTACCAAGGAGGCTATCGCGTTCTCGCGCCTGCGCGCCGAATTCGCCAAGGCCGATACCGAAATTCTCGGGGTTTCTGCCGACCCGGTATCCTCCCAGGACAAATTCAAATCCAAACATAAGCTGACCATCGCGCTCGGATCCGACGAAATCAAAAAGACGCTCGTAGCCTATGGTGCCTGGGGCGAGAAATCGATGTATGGGCGCAAATTCATGGGCGTCATTCGCAAGACCTTCCTGATTGATGCGTCGGGCCGCATCGTTCGGATCTGGCCGAAAGTAAGGGTCCCGGGGCATGCCGAAGAGGTACTTTCGGCCGTCCGCGAGCTCTAATTCCCCGCAATCACTTATGAATCATAGTCATATCTTAGCGCGATTACGGGTTTCTTAACTATATCCGATTGATATCGAACGTGCTGGACCACGGTCCATCAGGACCGAGGGCGGCGCAGAGCGTCGATGTCGCATTCGTCCCTTTCGTACTACCCAGCCGCAGACCAGCGCGCTCGCCAGACATCGCCGCGAGCTCAATCGGCCGCTGCGATGTCGCGGCACTCACGACGGGTACACGCTCACGCCCGCCGGACGTCAAATCCGGATCGGGCCAGTTGCATTCTGGATCGTGGTCGGCATCCTTGTCGTCATGGCGGTCTAGTCCGTCGCAACCGGCACCTACTTCGCATTTCGCGACAATGTCCTGACCCGGCTGATCGGTCGGGCCGGCCGAAATGCAGGTTGCCCACGAAGATCGCATCGCCGAATTGCGCGCGCAGGTCGACCGCATCATGAGCCGCGTCAAAGTTGGTGACCAGGTCCGGAACGGACAGACCATCGGCAAGATCGGCTCGACCGGCCGCTCTACTGGTTCGCATCTGCATTACGAAACAGGGATCAATGACGAAGCGGTCGATCCCCAGGGATTTCTGCGGGTTGGATTGCGGCTCGGCAATATTTGGCCGCACGTGTCCGGCTACTCCACGTCCTCGACTTTTTCCGGCCCACCGCCGAAGGCCTTTTGGGCCAGCGCGGCCTGCATGAATTCGTCGAGATCGCCGTCGAGCACGCCGGCCGTGTTTGATGTGGAGACGCCGGTGCGCAAGTCTTTCACCATTTGATAGGGCTGCAATACGTAAGACCGAATCTGGTGTCCCCAGCCGATATCGGTTTTCGCCGCCTGTTCGGCAGCCGCCTTTTCTTCACGCTTCTGGATCTCGATCTCAAATAATTTCGCGCGAAGCATGTCCCAAGCCATCGCGCGATTGCGATGTTGCGAACGATCGTTCTGACACTTTACCACAATATTGGTCGGGATGTGCGTGAGACGAACCGCGGATTCGGTTTTGTTGACGTGTTGTCCTCCCGCGCCACCCGATCGCATGACGTCGGTCCGCACATCGCTTTCCTTGATGTCGATTTTTATGCGGTCGTCGACAACCGGGTAGACGGTCACGCTGGCGAATGAAGTATGTCGCCGGGCGTTGGAGTCGAACGGGGAAATGCGCACCAGACGGTGCACGCCATTCTCGCTTTTCAGCCATCCATAAGCGTTGTGGCCTTTGACGATGACGGTCGCGGATTTGATCCCAGCCCCTTCGCCCTCGGTTTCTTCGATCCATTCGACCTTGTAGCCATGCGCCTCGGCCCAGCGCACATACATGCGCATGAGCATGCTGCCCCAGTCCTGACTCTCGGTGCCGCCGGCGCCCGCATGGACCTCGAGATAAGAATCGTTTGCGTCTGCCTCTCCCGACAGAAGCGCCTCGAGCTCTCGGCGTGCCACCTCGACCTTCAAGCGCCTGAGCGCCGCTTCGGCCTCGGCGACCGTCTTGTTGTCCTTCTCCGTCTCACCAAGTTCGATCAACGTCAGCTGATCCTCGAGCTCCTGCTCGATGCGGCCGATGCCTTTCAGCTGATCGTCGAGCGCATCACGCTCGCGCATGACGCGTTGCGCCCGCGATTGATCGTTCCAAAGATTGGGGTCTTCCGAGTCTTTATTCAGCTCGGCAAGGCGACGCGTAGCGGTGTCAACGTCAAAGATGCCTCCTCAGCAGCCGTACCGACTGCTTGATTTCCTCGACAAGATTCTGGGTCTCCGCTCGCATGCTTTTGTCCTTGGCCCGAATTGGTCCGCATTTAGCGTCCCTGAAGTCTCGCCGCAACCCTACGGAGCGCTAGAAACGCCGGACGTTACCGGAACCATGGCCCCGACGATGAATTGACAGTCAAACGGGGCATCACTCCCCAAGAAACATGAATAATGAGGACACCCATGGGCCTGTTCAGCAAAGACATCAAAACGCTCGATGACCTCTTCGTCCATCAGCTGCGAGACATCTACTACGCTGAGAAGCAGATCGTGCAGGCGCTGCCCGAGATGATAGAGAAAGCAAAGGATCCCGGGCTCAAGCAGGGATTCGAATCACATCTCGGCGAGACAAAAAATCACGTCAAACGGCTCGAGCAGGTCTTCAAAATGCACGGCGTCGAGGCAAAAGGCGTCGAGTGCCCTGCGATTGATGGCATCATCGAGGAAGCCGATGAGATCATCGGCGAGGTAGACGATAAAAAAGTGCTCGACGCAGCCCTGATCGCGGCGGCTCAGGCTGTCGAGCATTACGAAATCACGCGCTATGGCACCTTGATCGCGTGGGCAAAACAACTCGGCCGGCCCGACTGCGCCAGCGTGCTCCAGGAAAACCTCGAGGAAGAAAAAGCTGCCGACTCGAAGCTGACATCACTCGCCGAAGGCAACATCAACGTCAAAGCCGCCTGATCGCTGCAGAGGTAGAGATAAAGAAAAGCCCCGGTTTTGAAGGCCGGGGCTTTTTTCAATCTCTCGCTTTTCAGACGCGCCGCTTAGTACAGGCCACCTGTACCAGAGCGGACCGCCCGCTCCGCATCAGGACTGACCCCAGAGCCCCAGGGACGCCCTCCCTGTTGCGGCGGGTATTGTCCGTCGGGGGGAGCATCGCCGACCACCGAGTAGCCATCGGGTGGCGCGGTGCCGGGCTTGAAGGCTTCCAGGATTGCCCGCTCGGTCCCGGGCCCTGCCCGCGTCCCGCTCTTCAAATCCACGCGGATGAGCTTGATGCCAGGCGGAACGCGGAACGGCGCTGCTGGCTTGTCGGCAAGCGCGACTTTGAGAAACTCCTTCACGATCGGGGCTGCGAGATGACCGCCCGTCGCGCCGCGGCCAAGGTGCCGCGGCTTGTCGTAGCCGAGATAGACTCCGACAACGATGTCCGGCGTAAAGCCGATGAACCACGCGTCCTTCTCATCGTTGGTCGTGCCGGTCTTTCCTGCGACGGGCTTTCCAACCTCACGCACGATGGTCGCTGTCCCCCGTTGGACAACGCCTTCCATCATCGACGTGATCTGATAGGCGGTCATGGGATCGAGAACCTGTTGCCGCCGATCGACCAACGACGGCTCGGCCTGATTTTCCCATTTCTTGCTGGCACAACCGATACATTCACGTTCGTCGTGCTTGTAGACGGTGTGGCCGTAGCGGTCCTGAATGCGGTCGATCAGCGTGGGCTTCACGCGCCGACCGCCGTTATCGAACATCGCGTAGGCAGTCGTCATTCGCAGCAGCGTTGTCTCGCCAGCGCCGAGTGAGAACGACAGATAAGGCGGCAGATCGTCGTATACCCCGAAGCGTTTCGCATACTCGGCGATGAGCGGCATTCCGATGTCTTGCGCGAGACGCACGGTCATTACGTTGCGTGAATGTTCGAGTCCGAAACGCAGGGTCGCCGGACCGTAGAACTTGCCCTCGTAGTTTTCCGGTCGCCAGGCAGCGGCGCCAGGTCCTTGCTCGATCTCTACTGGAGCATCGAGAACGATCGTCGAGGGCGTGTAACCATTATCCAGCGCCGCGGCATAAACGAAGGGCTTGAACGAAGAGCCAGGTTGCCGCAACGCCTGCGTGGCGCGGTTGAATTGGCTCTGGTCGAAGGAGAACCCGCCAACCACCGCAAGCACGCGGCCGGTCCAGGGGTCTTCAACCACCATGGCACCGGAAACTTCGGGAATCTGGTGCAGAACGAATTGACCGTCGGTTTTTGCCGCCTCGACATAGATCACGTCGCCCGGGTTGACGACCTGGCTCACCTTTGCAACGGCCTTGCCGCCGGGCTTCGCCCATTTCACGCCGTCCAGCGGCAGAATGCCGACGGCGCGTTCCTTGCTCACATAACCGCCGGGCTCGCGTCCCGGCTGTAATCCGATGCGTGCAGACTGATCGCTGACCTCGAGCACCACGGCCAGGCGCCAGGGCGACACGTCCTGCAACGCCTTCACCTCTGCAAGTTTGACGCCCCAGTCGCCGGCAATATCGATCTTGCTGACAGGGCCGCGCCAGCCTTGCGTTTCATCGTAACGCACCAAGCCTTCGGTGAAGGTCTTGCGCGCCAATACCTGCAGTTTGGTGTCGAGCGAAGTTCGGACGGAAAGGCCGCCCTCGTAAAGTTTCTTCTCTCCGTATCGCTCATAGAGGTCGCGACGCACTTCCTCCGCGAAATACTCCGCGGCGAAGACATGCCCGCTGATGGACTTGCTGGTTACGCCCAAGGGCAGACGTTTGGCTTTTTCGGCGTCGGCGGTCTTGACGAAGCCCGATTCGGCCATGCGATCGATCACCCAATTGCGCCGTTCGATCGCGCGCTCGCGCTGGCGGAAGGGATGATAGTTGTTCGGCGCTTTCGGGAGCGAAGCGAGGTAAGCCGCTTCAGGAACGGTTAGTTCATTCACCGCCTTGTCGAAATAGACGAGCGACGCCGCGGCAATGCCATATGCACCAAGGCCCAGGTAGATTTCGTTCAAGTAAAGCTCGAGGATCTTTTCCTTGCTGTAAGTTCGCTCGATCTTGAGGGCCAGCAGCGCCTCCTTGACCTTGCGCGTCATCGAAAGTTCGTTTGTAAGCAGGAAGTTCTTGGCGACTTGTTGCGTAATGGTTGAGGCGCCCTGCGGACGCCGGCTCGATCCGTAGTTCTGCAGGTAGACGACGCCGGCTCGGGCTATGCCGGTGAGATCAATACCGCCGTGCTCGTAGAAGTTCTTGTCCTCTGCGGCGAGGAAGGCGTTGACCACTAGCTTGGGGACCGCCTGGATCGGGATGTAGAGGCGCCGTTCGCGCGCGTATTCGGCCAACAGCGACCCGTCCGCCGCGTGCACGCGGGTCATCACCGGAGGCTCGTAATCCTGCAGCTGGGAATAGTCGGGCAGATCCTTGGAAAAGTGCCAGAGCAGGCCGGCGGCCGCGGCCACGCCGACCACAAAGAGGATTGTGCCCGCTGCGAACAGAAAGCCTAGGAAGCGTAACACGAGCTTCATGGTCAATTGATCCCGTCTCGCACCCGATTGCAGGCATCATCAGCTGTTGCGAGGAGTCCCCGAACCGGCAGACATATTACCCCTATCAAGCCGCCGTCGCCACCGGGCCACCCCTGTGGTCGCCCGGTTTTATGTTGAAACTGAGGCCGGTTAGCCATCAATTGCGTCCCCCAGCCCCTGCCACCTTGGGGGTAAAGTAGATATCCACCGCCTGGGCCAGCGCTTGCGCGGTACGCGCGCGCCAGCTTGCCGATGTCAGCTGCTTGAGGTCGTCCTTGGTCGACATGTAGCCGAGTTCGACCAACACCGAGGGAACATCCGGCGCCAGGAGTACCTTGAAACCGGCTGACTTGAGCGGATGCTTATGCAGCCGTGCAGCGCTCTTGAGCTCGTCGACAACGGTTCGGGCAAATTGCATCGAAAAGGTCTTGGTCTCGCGCTGGGCGAGGTCGACCAGAATATTTGCAACATCGTCAGGCTCGGCAGTCAGGTCGACACCGGCAATGACGTCAGCCTTGTTTTCCGTCTCGGCCAGACGCGCCGCTTCAGCGTCGGATGCGTTTTCCGAGAGCGTGTAGACGGTCGCGCCTTCGGCCTGCCCTTCGCGCTTCGGCAGGGCGTCGGCATGGATCGAGATGAATAGCGCCGCGCTGCGTGAACGCGCAAAACGCACGCGGTCGCCAAGCGGAACGAACTCATCTTCCGCACGAGTCAGGGCAACACGATATTTGCCACCCGCCTCAAGCTTCTCGCGCAAGGTGAGCGCAAAAGCGAGAACGATATCCTTTTCGAGCTCTCCGCCGGCCCCCTTCGTCCCGTTGTCGATGCCCCCGTGTCCCGGATCGATGACGACAAGCGGGCGCGCGTCCCCCTCGACTTTCGCCGGCGCGTCGCTCGGCCGAGCCGGTGCGGGTTGGGCCGGACGGTTCGCCAGCGCGATGTTGCGCATGAAGCTGGCGCGATCGGTCGCGACGAGATCGAGCACCAGGCGCGCCGGCTGACTTTCGGCTGCGTCGAGCACGAACGCCTTTTCAAGACGCACTGGTCCCTTTGTATCGAGCACGATGCGGGAGCCGCCCTGCATGATCAGGCCGTAGCGAAAGGCCTTCACCAGACCGCGCGGCTGCTCGGCCGCCTTGGCGGCAAGCTTGAAAGTGGTTTGCGGCAGATCGACCACCACGCGATAAGGGTCGGCGAGCGTGAAGGCGGCGATGTCTATCTTGCGGCTGAGATCGACCACGACACGCGTCTGCTTGTCGTCTCCGCCGACTCGGATGTCAGTGGCGGCGGAGAGCGATTCTCCTGAAGCCGTCCCTCGCGCGCCGCTTTCGGCAGCGATGCCGGGGGCGCCGAGCAACATGCAGGCTAGCGTGCAGGTTATGGCGGTGGCGCGGGCTTTCACGAATCCGGACCCTTTAGGCCCCTTTTTAGCTCATTAAGGCCCGCTTCGGTTAACGGAACTTGAGCGGGAGGGCCATTCCTTACGTGGGTGTGGCCCAAAGGCAAAGGCCTCCCTTGCCAGTAATGGCCCGGGGCCGTATGTAGAATGTGCTGACGGTTAGAGTTCCGGTTGTGCCGCGTTCGGGCCCCGGCCACTTCGGTCCTGTACCGCCCCCCTCGAGGAGGTCCGGCGGACGGCCAAGCGAAACGAGCCGAAACCCTTGTGAAGGACATCCGGACCAGCGCGCGGTCAAGATGCCGTTCGGACTAGCCGTAAGTGATGAAAAACCTCGGTTCGCGCCTGTGAGGCGCGACCGCAGCGCTACGGGTCGCAAGTTTCATGCTGCCACTGACGCAGCAAAGGTATTTTGAGGTTGATTGCCCACGCGCCGCCGCAAGGACGGTGAGCGGAGGCATGAGGCTCGCCCACGCGGCCCTTCCCTTCCACACCAATCAGGCCAGCATTCCGTTTTACCGCCTTGCGCCGTCTACGGTGCGCGAGCGCGCTCGGGTGCGTGGCCCAGTGAGATTTTACAATGGCCGACAAGATGCTGATCGACGCGACACACCCAGAGGAGACCCGGGTCGTCGTACTACGCGGCAACCGCGTCGAGGAATTCGACTTCGAGAGTGCCAACCGCAAACAACTGCGTGGTAATATCTATCTAGCCAAAGTCACACGTGTTGAGCCGTCATTGCAGGCGGCCTTTGTTGACTACGGGGGCAATCGCCACGGCTTCCTGGCGTTTTCGGAAATTCATCCCGACTACTACCAGATTCCGGTCGCTGACCGGCAGGCCCTGATCGCGCAGGAAGAGCGCGACCAGCGCGCCGCCGAAGCTGACGCGGAAAACCGCCGACACGGACGTCACCGACATCGCGGCTCAGAGCGTCGCCGTGATCGGGATGTCGTGCAAAGCGAACCGCTCGTCGGCGAGGAAGTGCCGCGCGAGGTCACTGAAAATCCGCCTGGTGATTTCGGTTTTGCCGAGACGATATCAGAGCAAGTGCCGGAGACTGCGACACCGGAAGTCGAATCGACTTCGTCTGAGTTTGTCGCCGAGGAACACATTCAAGAGACCGTCGAAATTCCTCGCGCAGAAGAGACTGCGCCTTCTCCCGATGCGGGCGCGGCAATGTTCGAGACGATGGCCGAAGGCGAGCAGCCGTCCGCTGCTGCCGAAGGTGCTCTGACGAACGAAGCAACGCCCGTCGAGCTCACCAATGGTAACGGCGAGGAGCACGCCGAAGAAGAAGCGGTTGAATCCGTCGGAGGCGCGGACGCGCTTGAGGAAGTGCAGGAACGACTTCCACGCATTCGGCGCCAGTACAAGATTCAGGAAGTCATCAAGCGTCGGCAGGTGATGCTTGTGCAGGTCGTCAAGGAAGAGCGCGGGACGAAAGGCGCCGCTTTGACGACTTACCTGTCGCTCGCCGGTCGCTATTCGGTCCTCATGCCCAACACCGCGCGCGGTGGCGGCATTTCACGCAAGATAACGTCAGCCGAAGACCGTTCGCGGCTCAAGGAAATCTCCCAGGAACTGGAAGTGCCGGAAGGCATGGGGGTGATCCTGCGAACGGCCGGTGCGAGCCGCACCAAGACCGAAGTCAAGCGCGACTTTGAATATCTGTTGCGACTTTGGGAGACCGTGCGCGATCTCACGCTCAATTCGACCGCACCCAAACTCGTCTACGAGGAAGGCTCGCTAACAAAGCGCTCGATCCGCGATCTTTATGGCAAGGACATCGAAGAGATCATCGTGTCTGGCGAGGACGGCTTCAAGGAAGCGCGCGATTTCATGCGCATGCTGATGCCGAGCCACGCCAAGTACGTGCAGCAGTACAAAGACAGCCAGCCGATGTTCACGCGGTACGGCATCGAAAGCCAACTCGATGCCATGTTCTCGCCCGTCGTCCAGCTTCGCTCCGGCGGCTACATCGTGATCAACCAGGCTGAGGCCCTCGTGGCAATCGACGTCAACTCGGGACGCGCCACGCGTGAACACCACATCGAGGACACCGCGCTCAAGACAAACTGCGAAGCGGCGGAAGAAATCGCGCGCCAATTGCGTCTGCGCGATCTGGCCGGCCTCATCGTCATCGACTTCATCGACATGGACGAGGGCCGCAATAACCGCACGGTGGAACGGCGGTTAAAAGAGGCGCTCAAACATGATCGCGCCCGCATTCAGGTCGGTCGTATCTCACATTTCGGCCTACTGGAAATGTCGCGCCAGCGGATCCGTACGTCCGTTCTCGAAAGTTCAACTGAAAAATGCCCGGTTTGCGGCGGCAGTGGCCATGTTCGCTCCGTCTCTTCGGTCGCCTTGCAGTTGCTGCGTGCCATCGAGGAAATGTTGATCAAGGGCGCGACGCACAATCTCATTGTGCGCACGCGGGCCGAGGTCGCGCTCTACGTGCTCAATCACAAGCGCGCCCATCTGCGCGCGCTGGAGGAACGATTCCGCATCTCCATTACGGTGTCGGCCGACCCGGCGGTCACTGGCCAGCAGTCTTATGTGATCGACCGCGGTGAACAGGTGCACACCCCGGAAGCCGCGCGCAGCCTCGCCGCCCAGCACCCGCAGTTGGCGCCCGTCGCGGAAATGGAAGACGAGACGGTCGAGGTGGACGAGCACTTTGAGGAATCCGAATTCCCCGCCGAAGCCGAACAACGAGTCGAAGGCAGCGAACGCGAAGCCGGTCGGCGGCGGCGGCGCCGGCGTGGTCGCGGAGGCCGCGGCCGCGGTGGCGAGCCGCGTGAACACGCGCAGAACGCACAGAACTTCACGAATGACACCGTGCCCGAGCACGCAGTCACGCACGAAGACCATGATGGCGGATCTCCTGATGAAGACGGCGGGTTCGGTCAACCGCAGCCGCGCCAGGAAGGCGCGTCGGGTGAACGCGAAACGCGTGAGGGACGGCGTCGACGACGTCGCGGTCGCCGCGGCGGCCGGCGCAACAGGCAACGCAATGGCGAGGCGCCGTTTCGTTCGGGCGAAAACGGGCCTGAGCCGGGACTGCACCATGCGGCCGAGGAATTCGAGAGCCCGCTGAGTTACGACAGCCCCCAGAACTTCTCGCAACCTGTCGAGGAGCAGCCACCGGCTCCCCCGCCGGAGCCGCAAGCTCCCGTGTTCAGCGTGCAGGAGTCGCCGCGACGTCGCTCAACGATCCGCGAGCCCGCGCCGTTTGCATCCGACACTCCGCCTGCTCCCTCGCCCGCTTCGCCGCCGGCTCCAGTGATTTCCAGCAGCGGTACAGAAGAGGCTGCCGCCCCCAAGCGCGGCTGGTGGGGCAAGCGTTTGTTGGGCGACAAGGGCTAGACCTCGATGAAATCCGCCTGGGTCGACAGCGACGCCAAGGCGGCTCTCGATCATTGGGCAAAGGCCGGCATCGGCCAGGACCTGGCGCTGCGAGTCTATTCGACCCGCCTGCTTGGCCGCGAGCCGAGATTGGTGCTGCACGGAGGTGGCAACACTTCAGTGAAGGCGCAGGTCAAAGACCTCCTCGATGAGGAGGTCGAAGCCCTCTGCGTCAAAGGGTCTGGCTGGGACATGGCCAGCATTGAACCTGCTGGAATGCCAGCCGTACGGCTTGCGGCCTTGCGCAAGCTCCGCTCGCGCTCAGCCATGCCTGACGGCGAGATGGTTCGGCTGCAACGCGCGGCGCTCATCGATCCGCAGTCGCCCAATCCGTCCGTGGAAACGTTGCTGCACGCGTTTATTCCGCACAAATTTGTCGACCACACGCATGCGACCGCGGTCCTCAGCCTGATCGACCAGGCTGAAAGCGAAGCGCTCTGCGCGGAGACCTTCGGCGATCGGCTCGGCTTCGTCCCGTATGTCATGCCGGGCTTCGCGCTTGCGAAAAAGGCCGCGGAGATTTTCGAGAAAGCTCCGGCGGTTGAAGGGCTCATTCTCGACAAGCACGGCGTATTCACATTCGGCAATGATGCGCGTGAGGCCTACGAGCGGATGATCGAATTCGTCACGCTCGCGGAAGAACTGCTGCGAAAAAAAGGCAATGCGAAATTGCCGGGCGCAAAACTTCCTGACCGGATCGCATCGCTGTCAGACGTTGCCCCGATCATCCGAGGCGTTTGCACGCTGAGGGACGCATCTGGTGAGGGAGCCCACAAGCGGCTCGTCCTCGATTTCCGCAGCAATGACACGATCCTAAACTATGTGAACGGCAAAGATGTCAAACGCTATGCCCGCGCTGGCGTGATTACCCCTGACCACGTCATCCGAACCAAGCCCTCGCCTCTGGTTCTGCCTGCGCCGGAAGTCGGCAAGCTCGCAGACTTCAAGAGCGCCGCGCAGGCAGCCGCGCGGACTTTCATGGACGAATACGCCGCCTATTTTGAGCGCCACAAGACACGTGCAAACGGCGCGTCGATCCACGATCCCCTGCCCCGCGTTGCGCTGGTTCCAGGCCTCGGGTTGTTCGGACTGGGCACCAGCGCCAAGGAAGCGCGCGTCGCCGCCGATGTCGCGGAGGCTGCGGTCGAAGGCATTACGGGCGCCGAGGCCATCGGTGCTTTTACGTCAATTTCTGAAGCCGACACTTTCGATATCGAGTACTGGCCGCTGGAAGTGGCGAAACTCGGCCAACGTAAACCACTGCCGCTTGCCGGTCAGATCGCCGTCATCACCGGGGCGGCCGGCGCCATTGGTGCAGCAACAACGCGGGCATTCGCGCAAGCTGGCGCGGAGGTCGTAATGCTCGATATCGACATCGCCGCGGCGACGAAACAAGCCAAGGCCATCGGCGGAACTGCGCTCGCAATCGCTTGCGATGTGACCAACACGGCTTCCGTTCGCGATGCCTTTGATCGCGTGATCGATGCTTTTGGCGGCGTCGATATCGTGGTGTCCAATGCCGGCGCGGCCTGGCAGGGCAAGATTGGCGAGGTCGATGAAGCAAAGCTACGTGAAAGTTTCGAGCTGAATTTCTTCGCCCATCAGAAGGTCGCGCAGGCCGCCGTGGGCATCATGCTCAAACAAGGCACTGGCGGCTGCCTGCTGTTCAATGTTTCCAAGCAGGCAGTGAACCCGGGAGCGGATTTCGGGCCTTACGGTTTGCCGAAAGCAGCGACACTACTGCTCGTGAGACAGTATGCACTCGACTACGGCGCCGACGGCATTCGCTCCAACGCGGTCAATGCCGATCGCATCCGATCCGGCATTCTGACCGAGGACTTCATCGCCCAGCGCGCAAAGGCGCGCGGGCTCAGCGAGAAAGAATACATGAGCGGTAATTTGCTTCAGCGCGAAGTGACGCCCGAGGATGTGGCGCAGGCTTTCCTGCACCAAGCGCTTGAGCTAAAGACCACCGCCAACATCACGACCGTGGATGGTGGCAACATCGCGGCGGCATTGCGCTAGCGCGCGCACTTGTCAGAAAGCGTACGATTCTTCATCCTGCACCGACACCAATAAGGAACCGATACTATGCTGCGAACCTTGGCCCTGGCCATTGCCCTTCTTCCGGTAGCGCTTGCGGCAACGCCGGCTTCGGCCGTTACATCTGAAGAAAAAAGGGAAACCTGCAAGGTCGGCGCCGAAAGCCAGCAGCTGCAGGGTGCAAAGCGCGACGCCTTCATCAAGAAGTGCATGGCGGGCGGCAACTATGAGCCCCCAGCGCGAAAAAACGCCAAGGCTGCACCCAAACCGCAGTGACCGCGCCGATCAGGCGGCCCGGACAGCGGGCCGCTCGAGCGGAGTCACGTCGAACTGGCGGAGAGTCCCTCGCCGCAGAACGTCGATCGCAATCGGTCGCCCGATCCGATCGCCGTTAAGCAGCCGGATAAGATCGTCCACCCCGGTCACGGGAACGCCATCGGCGCGCACGATGGTGTCGAGGCTCATCAGCCCGGCCAGAGCCGCCGGCCCGTTCGCCTCAAGCGTCGTAATCATCGCTCCGGATGAATTTTCGATTTCGGCGACGCGCGCGTGACGTCGTGGCACCGCCGTCGTTTGTGCCGACACTCCGATATAGGAGCGCCGAACGCGGCCGTGCTGGATGAGTTCGCTGAGCACGAACTGCGCTGTGTTGCTTGCGACGGCAAAGCAGATGCCCTGCGCGCCCATGATCACGGCGGTGTTGATGCCGATCACTTCGCCACGCGATGACACCAGCGGCCCGCCGGAATTGCCAGGGTTGAGGGCAGCGTCGGTCTGAATCACGTCTTCGATGAGACGCCCCGTACGCGAGCGCAGCGAGCGCCCGAGTGCCGAAATGACGCCGGCGGTCACAGTCGATTCAAACCCTAGCGGGTTGCCGATTGCGACCACGAGTTGCCCGCGCTTGAGCTTTTTGGAATCTCCCAATCCGGCACTCGGCAGATCGCGCGCCGACCCCACACGCACAAGCGCGAGATCGGTGTCCGGATCGACGCCGAGGGCGCGCGCATCCATAACGCGGCCCTCCGCGTCCTGCACGCGCACCTCTTTGGCGCCCTCGACAACGTGCGAATTGGTGAGGACAAGGCCGTCCGGCGCGATGATCACGCCGGATCCAACGCCGCCGGGGAGGCCCTTGTCATTGCGAATCTCCACGCGCACCACGGCTGGGCCGACGGCGTCGGCCACGGTGGTGACGGCATTGGAATAGGCGTCGAGGACTTCGGTATCGGAGACGGAAGTCACCGCCTCGCCGATGTCCCCGACATCGGACGACGAAGCAAAATCTAGCATTGGTTTTTCGGGGTTTTGTTGAACGTACATTGATGTAGGGACGGTTAGGTCCAAATTAAAGATGCCTCCCCCCGATGCCTCCAATTTGACCCGGCATCTTCACGCATCCTCAACTGGTCAAGGCTAAATTTTCGAACAAACTGAAGATCTTATTTACTGGCGGACCTCCGGATCGATCACAAGCAAGCCACGCCGCGGCAATCGCAGCTTTTCGGCGGTGGAGGCCGTCCGTGCCTTGATCGCTTCGGCGGCGCTCGCCAGCACCCTCCTGCTCGCGCTCTTTGTGACGACCGGCGCTTATTTCTCGGCCAATCTGCAGGCACCAAAAATACCGCATCGAAGATCGCGCCTTTGGCACCCGCGAACGGCAGTGCGGCTGCTCACCGCGTCGCGTCCACCGTGGTCGAGACCGACAAGAGAGGCCGCTGCGAAGAACGTCGCTTCGACAATCGCTCGGGCAAGATCGTGTCAGCCACACTCGTCGATTGCTGAAGCGCCGCTCGCCAACGAGCAAGACACGACCCCATCCGAGAATATGAGCGCGGAGCGCGTGCGCGCGATCCTCGGAGCATTCAAGCGATAAGCGGAACGCTCAGTCGCTCTGAAGGATAATGTTTTTCACCATCGGATAGATTTGCTGCTGCCAGCTCTTGCCTGAAAATACGCCGTAATGCCCGACGCCCGCCTGCATATGGTGGCGCTTGCGATAGGGCCGCAATGAAATACACAGATCGTGCGCGGCAAGGGTCTGGCCGACCGCACATATATCGTCCTTTTCACCTTCAACGGTAAACAACGTGGTGCGCCTGATGGCGTGTAGCTCCACCTTTCGGTTCTGATAGGTGAGCCCACCCAGTGGCAAAGTGTGCTCCTGAAAAACGAGCCGGACGGTCTCCAGATAGAACTCGGCAGTCAGATCGAGAACGGCGAAATATTCGTCGTAAAACGCTTTGGTTTGAGCCGCCTTTGCCGTGTCACCATTCGCGAGGTTTTCGTAAAGTTCGCGATGCGCCTTCAGGTGACGATCGATATTCATGCTCATGAACGCGGCGAGCTGAATGAAGCCCGGATACACCATCCGGCCACCGCCGCCGTATCGATGCGGCACGCGCGCGATTAAATTCCGTTCAAACCAATCGATGGATTTCGATTTGGCGAGCATGTTGACCTTGGTCGGGTTGACGCGAGTGTCGATCGGACCCGCCATCAAGGTCATTGATCGCGGCTGCGCCGGGTTTTCGGCTTGCGCCATCACGCTCGCTGACACCAGCGCCGCGACGCACGGCTGACACACGGCAACAACATGCGCGCCGGGCCCGATCGCTTCGAGAAAGCGGATCAGGTGAGAGACATAGTCGTCAAATCCGAAGTGGCCATGCTCGGGAGCCACGTCACGTGCGTTGTGCCAATCGGTGATGAATACGTCGTGTTCCGGCAGCATTGTTCGCACAGTCGTGCGCAACAGCGTTGCGAAATGACCCGACAGTGGAGCGACCACCAAGACACGCGGCTGGGCGGCCACAGACTCTTTTCTGAAATGCAGCAGCGTGCCGAACGGCGTTGCGTCGACCGCTTCCTCGGTTACCGCCACCTCTTGGCCATTGGCCGTGATGACATCAATTCCATAGGCCGGACGCTCGTGCGTGAGGCCCGCCCGCGCGATGAGTTCATATGCGGCGGTCAAATTGCTCAGAACGGTCGGCCGTGCCGCGCCGTTAAGCCGTTCCCCCACCGCCTTGGCCGCAATGCCGGCGAATTTGCGCACGGGCCCCATAATATCGGCGTGCGCCTGGTAGGCCTGATAAAGCATCCAATTCCTGGCGACCCCGGCGGACCGCGTCTAGAAACTAGAGCATTTCATGCTGCACTGCGAGACGAATTTTCGCGTCATGCCCGCAAGCTGCTGGAAACTGGGGACAATCGTAAATGACGGCGATTTTGCAAGACGGGAAACTATTGAAAGAACTTCACTTTCGTCTAAGCTGCAGAGTGCCGGGCCTGAACGAACAAGGAGCATTCGTGCTCTATGGCCAAGGCTACCCTGACGATAGCAAGTAAGAACTACGGCTCCTGGTCGCTGCGCGGCTGGCTGCTATGCAAACTCGCAGGACTCGACTTCGAGGAAGAAGTCGTAGCCAGCGACGATCCTTCAACGCGCGCCGAATTGTTGCTGCTGTCGCCCTCGTTTCTCGTCCCCTGCCTTACACACAACGGCATCAAGATCTGGGACACGCTGGCGATCGCCGAATATCTGAATGAAATCCTGCCGAAGGCCGGATTGCTCCCCAAAACACTTGCTGTCCGCGCGCGCTGTCGCGCGATTAGCGGTGAGATGCATTCCGGCTTTTCCAATTTGCGATCCGCACTGCCAATGAACCTTAAAGCGCATCATCCCGGCTTCAAGGTCTGGGCAGGTGCGCAAGCCGATATCAATCGCATTGTGAGTATCTGGCGCGAATGTCTCGCGGCCGACAAAGGCCCTTTCCTGTTCGGCGACAAGCCATGCATGGCGGATGCCATGTTCGCGCCTGTGGTGACGCGCTTTCTCAGCTACGACGTGAAGCTCGACAGCGACTGTGCTGCCTACTGCGCGACCATCATGGCTATGCCGCCCATGCGCGAATGGTTGGACGGCGCGAAAGCCGAACCTGACGAGGTCGTTGAACTGGACGTCGAATTTTGACGAACGTGCGCGCTCTAGCGCTTGAGCCAATTCGAGATCCGCGCCACGGCGTCATGCATTTCGTTGGCAGAACCGGCGTAACAAAAGCGCAGAAAATGTCGGCCATTGACCGGATCAAAATCAATGCCGGGAGTTGCGGCAACGCCGGCCTCGTTCAGCATCCGTTTGGCAAAGTCAAGACTGTCGTCTGAAAATCGCGAGATGTCTGCATAGAGATAAAAGGCGCCGTCCACCGGCAAAAATTTGTCGAGGCCCGCCTTCGGCAGTCCATCGCACAGGATGCTGCGGTTTTCCTCGTAACCGTGCTTCACCTGCTCCATTTCTTCCCGTCCGTCGAAAGCAGCTTCGCCGGCAAACTGCGCGAGCGTGGGCACCGAAATCGCCAAATTGCCTTGGAGGCGATCGATCGTGCGCACCAGATTGTCCGGCACCACCATCCAACCAATCCGCCAGCCGGTCATGCAGAAGTATTTCGAGAACGAATTGATGACCACCGCATGGTCCGAAATGCTCGCGGCCGTCTCTGCAGAGAATGTGTAGTCGAGCCCGTGATAGATCTCATCGGAGATGACCCGGATCCCCTCGGCTTCCGCCACCGAAATCAGCCGCGAGAGCGCATCGGCATCCATCATCGTGCCGGTGGGATTGGCGGGGCTGGCTATCACAACGCCCTTGAGTGGCGTTCGCTGATGCGCGGCAATGAGCGCCTTGGGAGATAATGCCCAGCGTGTTTGCGCCGAGGTGTCGATCAGCACCGGCTCGCAACCAAGCGCCGAGAGGATGTGCCGATACGGCGGATAACCCGGATTGGCCAGCGCAACACGATCCCCGGGCTCAAACAATGACAGGAAGGCGAGGATGAACCCGCCGGATGATCCGGTCGTTACCACCACACGTGCGGGATCAAGCGCAAGGCCGTATGCGTCCTGATAGTGGCGCGCGATTCGTGCGCGCAATGATGGAATGCCGAGCGTCTCCGTGTAACCGATGCGCCCATGCGCGAGTGCGGCCTGGGCAGCCTTGATGGCGGTCGTCGGTGCCGGCGCTGCCGGCTGACCTACCTCCATATGAATGATGTGGGCCCCTTGAGCCTCACGCTGTGCGGCGGCGGCCATCACGTCCATGACGAGGAAAGGCGGCACATCGCTGCGTTTGGCCGGTTTCAGGAGCTGTTTTGCCTTGTCAGGCATCGTTTTTCGGTCCGTCGCGCCCGTCGTCCTGCCCCGCTGTTGCCGTATTCCGCAGATTGTTTGCGAACGGCCCAACATGACCCAGTCGTGATCGCCGGCCTCGTTGACCGTCTCCAAGCGCGTCACTAGGTTCACGCCCAATCTGGCAGAAAATCGGGATGTCCTTGCACGGCACACCTATCAGGACGCGGCGCTTGGCGCCAGCAGCCCGGGCGATCGCGTTGCTCACTGCAGTCGCGGTGGCGGCCGCGGGCGGCGGACCCGCGCTTACGCCCGCGCGCGCCCAGGACAGTGTCACGCGTGGCATGCCGCTGATTCGCGATGCCGAGATCGAACAGCTCCTGCGCGACTATGCACAACCGATTTTGCGTGCCGCTGGATTGGCCAAACAGAACGTGCGGGTCGTCGTGCTCGGCGACCGTTCATTTAACGCCTTCGTCATGGATGGCCGGCACATTTTCGTTAACGCAGGTGCACTGTTCGATGCCAAGACGCCGAACGAAATCATCGGGATCTTCGCGCACGAAACCGGACATCTCGCCGGAGGCCATCTTCAGCGCCTGAGAGAACAACTGGCCTCCGCGCAGACAGCGGGGATTATCGCTTTGCTCGCCGGAGTGGGTGCCGCGGTTGCCGCGTCCCGTTCCGGAGCTGCCGGTGACGTCGGAGCGGCGGCAATCATGGCGCCCCAGTCGGCCATCATGCGCTCGGTGCTCGCTTACGTGCGAACGCAGGAGGATCAGGCCGACCACGCCGGCGTCAAATTCCTCAATGCGACCGGTCAGTCGCCAAAAGGAATGGTGGATCTGTTCAAGCGCCTCAGCAACGAAATGTTGTTCAATTCGCGATATATCGATCCTTACATGCAAACGCACCCGATGCCCGCCGATCGCGTCGCCGCGCTTGAGACACTCGCAAAGGCAAGTCCTTATTGGGACAAGAAGGATCCGCCCGAATTGCAATTGCGTCACGACATGATGCGCGCGAAGCTGTCGGGCTTCCTGGAGCGCGCTGACACCGTCGCGCGCCGTTATCCGGCCAGCGATCACAGCCTTCCCGCGCGATATGCGCACGCCATTGCAACCTATCGCAACTCGGATCTGCGCCAGGCGATTGTGCAGATCGACGCCCTGATCCAGGCGCAACCGAACAATCCGTATTTCTACGAACTCAAAGGTCAGGCGCTGCTCGAGGGAGGCCGGCCGGCCGAGGCTGTCGCGCCCTTGCGTCAGGCTTCGCAGCTTGCGCACGAAAATCCGTTGATCGAAATACTGCTCGCGCAGGCGCTTAACGCCACCAACAACCCCAAGTTCGCCGAAGAAGCGGTTGGCCTGCTTCGCTCGGCAATCGCCCGCGAACCTGAAGCTCCGGAAGCATACTCGCAACTTGCCATGGCCTATGGCCGCAAAGGCGATCTCGCCAATGCCGATCTTGCATCGGCGCAAGCCGCATTCGCACGCGGTGATGTCAAGACAGCACGCCAGTTGGCCACGCGCGCCAAGACTCGCCTACCTATCGGTTCGCCGGCGTGGGTGCGTGCCGACGACATCGTCAACGTCAAACCGAACGCAAACGCCAGAATGCAATAATGAGGAAAGTTTCGATGACATTCAGATCGTGCCTTGTCGCCGCCGCCTGCTCGACGTTTCTTGCGATAGCCACCCCACAGATTTCGCAGGCCGATGAATTGACCGCCGGCCAGAAGAGCGAAGTCGAGCGCATCTTGCGCGACTACCTGATCGCGCACCCTGAGGTCATTCAGGATGCGATGGCCGAGCTCGACAAACGTCAGAGCGCAGCGGAGGCGGAAAAGCACAAGGCTACGATTAATCAAAACGCGGCAACCATTTTCAGCTCGCCACGTCAGGTCGTTCTTGGAAATCCGGACGGCAATGTCACTTTCGTTGAGTTCTTCGACTACAACTGCGGCTACTGCAAGCGTGCCATGGATGACATGCTCACGTTGCTGAAGGATGATCCCAAGCTCAAGATCGTCCTGAAGGAATTCCCGGTGCTCGGGCCGGGCTCGGTCGAGGCAGCCCAAGTCGCGGTTGCGGTGCGCATGCAGGACAAGACCGGCAAAAAATATCTCGAATTCCACCAGAAACTGCTTGGCGGCCGCGGCCAGGCCGACAAGGCCCGCGCACTTGCGGTGGCCAAGGACGTCGGCCTCGACATGGCTCGCCTGGAGAAGGATCTCGCGAGCGCCGAGGTGAAGGCCACTCTTCAGGAAAGCTTTAAGCTCGCCGAATCCCTCGGTCTGAACGGCACGCCAAGCTACGTGATCGGTGACAATGTCGTCGTCGGCGCTGTGGGCCTCGAGTCGCTGAAAGAAAAGGTCAATACCTCGCGCTGCGGCAAGCCGACCTGCTGACGGACATCATCGGTCCGCAGTCTCTTAGAAAAAGGCCGCCGCAGCATACTTGCGGCGGCCTTTTTTGCGTCGGACGATGCGGAACAAAGTTCCGTCGGGGCGGTTGTCGCGCGCATGTACTCATTCGGGATGGAAGAAGAATATTTTTTGTTCGACGCGAAGACGCGCCATTCGGTGCGCCGCGCCAACAAAAGGTTTCTGTTGCGCGCCCAAAAGCAGTTGGGCGGCCACGTTATGACAGAAATGTTGCAATCCCAGATCGAGGTCGCCACGCCCCCTTGCAGCAGCCCGCAGGAGGCGCGCACCCATCTCGCACACTATCGCCGCGGGCTGGGAAAGCTTGCGGCGGAGTACGGACTTGGCCTCGCCGCGATGGGCACCTTCCCTCTCGCTTACTGGCCCGAGCAGGTGATGACGCGCAAGGCGCGATATGGCGCGATCATGGATGACCTGCAGATGATCGGCTACCGCAATATGCTGTGCGGAATGCATGTCCATGTTGCGGTGCCGGATGTCGATACGCGCATCGACTTGATCATGCGGTTGACGGCTTACCTTCCGCTGTTACTTGCGCTCACGACGTCGTCGCCATTCTGGCAAGGCCACCTGACCGGTCTCGTCGGCTACCGGCTCGCCGCCTACGATGAACTTCCACGCACAGGACTGCCGGAGTTGTTTCGCACCAATGATGACTATCGCGAGTTCGTCGCGGCACTCAAATGGGCCAAAATCATTCCGGACGAAAGCTACATCTGGTGGGCGATCCGGCCTTCACTCAACAATCCAACCATCGAATTGCGCGTCGCCGATAGTTGTACGCGCCTGGATGATGGCGTCGCGGTCGCCGCGCTGTTTCGCTGTCTTGTTCGCGCGCTTGATCGTGACCGCGCGCTGAATGCCGGCTTTGACCGCGTTGGTCGAGCAATCACACAAGAGAACAAGTGGCACGCCCAGCGGTACGGTATCGGCGCGACTTTTGTCGAACCGTTCTCGCGCTCGCCGCTTACGCTTGTGCAATGGCTTGATCAGGTGATCGATTTCATTGCCGAGGACGCCGATGTCCTCGGCTGCGTGAACGAGATCAGGCATCTCCACGTCATCGCAGCCCAAGGCACAAGCGCGGATCGCCAGATCGCGACCTTCAGAAAAGCCACGGCCGCCGGGCGTAGAAGGTTAACGGCGCTCAAAGAGGTCATCGATTGGGCGGCGGCCGAAACCCAGGCGCCGGGAAGCTGCAAAGCTTCACTCTGAGCATCATCCGGGCTTCCCCTTATCCTCCGGGCCACCTATAAAGCGCGCTAGTTTCGCGCGCATCGAACGAGCGCGGATGGGGATTCATGGCAAAATCCACAATCTACGTTCTCAACGG
>Ga0182040_10000022_pt1 | contig 66026 bp, 68 predicted proteins | sample flu12Cox44000176_FD_125973 | JGI IMG/M metagenome (GOLD analysis project Ga0182040, IMG submission 125973) | Lab enrichment of tropical soil microbial communities from Luquillo Experimental Forest, Puerto Rico - flux8day.12C.oxic.44.000.176 | ecosystem: Environmental > Terrestrial > Soil >... | reverse complement strand
GTCGGCGCAGTTCGCCGGCTGAAAAACCCCAAGGGCGACCCCCTGGAAGTGGCGCGGATCGCAGGAATCGCCGCGGCCAAGCGAACGGCGGAGTGGATACCTCTTTGTCATCCTCTGCCCCTCACGCACATTGATGTGACCGCAAGGCTGTGCAAGAATGGCGTGGAAGTGCGATCCGCAGTGACTACGGCGGCTCAGACGGGTGTGGAGATGGAAGCACTGGTTGCCGTGGCCGCCGCAGCCCTCACGGTTTACGACATGTGCAAAGCCCTCGACAAAGGGATGGAAATCAAGGATATCGTGCTCGTCGAGAAAACTGGCGGAAAGAGCGGGGACTACCGGCGGGCGGCGGCCCGGCGGAGGCCCGTGCGATGACCACCTCGAGCGCCAAATCGGTCAGATTGCTGCTGGCGGAGGACAATCCGCTGGTGCGCGATTTGATTGTCAAAGGACTTGATCCTTTTTGTGTAGTGGAAGTGTGCAAAGATGGCGCGGACGCGTTGCTTAAGGTGGTTGACTCTCCGCCTGATGTGATTCTTTGCGATTACAAAATGCCTGTGCTGGACGGAAGACAGCTTTTTGAGAAGCTGCGCGCGCGCGATACAACGCGGCACATTCCCTTTTTGTTCATGGCCAGCCGCCCGGACATTGAGGAACGTTTGAGGCCGCTAGTGGACGGCGTCGAGGATTTCATTACCAAACCATTCCTGGTCAAGGATCTGGTGAGAATTGCGAAGAAAGTGATTGATCGCTTGCACTTGGAAAAGCTGCAAAAGAGCGCCTCGCGCCCGGGTGTCATCCAGGGACGGCTGGAAGAGATGAGCATGATCGACCTAATGCAATCGTTGGAAATGGGACAAAAGTCCTGCCGCTTGACCGTGCGTAACAATGGTGTCCAAGGTGAGCTTTATTTTGCGGGCGGCCAGTGCCGCGATGCGAAAGTCGGCAAAGTGGAAGGCGATGACGCGGTTTATAAGGTCGTGTTATGGACCGCGGGAGAGTTTGAGATCGACTTCAACTCGGCTAAGGCCTCGAACCGCACTACCACGACCAAGAACACTACGGGACTGCTGATGGAGGCGATGCGGCTGATGGACGAGGCCAATCGCGACCGGGACCCTGTTGCTACGCCCTGACGCCGCAGTAGAATCCCTCCTCATGCGCGTAGCGGTTCTCACCATTAGTGATAGCGTGGCCAAAGGCGAACGCGAAGACCGCTCGGGTCCGGCGGTTGTGGCCGCCTGCCGCGGGCTAGGTTGGGAAGTCACCGTGGCATCGCAGATTTCCGACGACCCCGCCGGGATTCGCGACCAATTGCTGGCGCTGGCAGACTCCGGGCGCGTGGATGTTTTGCTCACCACCGGAGGAACGGGTATCGGGCCGCGGGACAATACGCCCGAGGCGACCGAGGCGGTTGCTGACCGGATCGTCCCGGGAATCTCCGAAGAGATGCGCCGCAAGGGGCTGGAGCATACGCCAACGGCCGTGCTGTCGCGCGGCATGGCGGCAGTGAGGAACAAGATGCTCATCGTCAACCTGCCGGGTAGCCCCAAAGGGGCCGCGGAGTCCCTTGATGCCGTGGCGCATCTATTGCCCCACGCCGTAAGAGTTCTTCACGGCGCCCGACACGATTAGGTCCACAGATTTCTTCGAACAGTTACTTGAATCTGCGGTTGACCGATTTTCGAATCAAGTCAAGAATGTTTGAATCATGACTCAAAAACTTTCCGATGGGAAACTGGCGGTTTTGGGAGCCGGGAAATTGGGCGGCATCTTGCTGCGGGCGTACCTAAAGCAGGGGCTGTTCGCGCCGAAGCGCGTGACCGCGACGGTGGCGCACGCGGAAAAGGCTAGCGCGCTATCCAAAGAGCTTGGTGTCGAGGTGTCGACCGAGAACCGTAAAGCGGTCGAGGGCGCGGACATTGTGCTGCTGTGCGTCAAGCCGAAAGTGGTCGGCGAGGTATTGAACGAAATCGCGCCGAAACTCGGTGAGAAAACACTGGTGATTTCCGTAGCCGCTTCTGTGCCGACAACTTACATCGAGGAACATCTTGGTACGAACGCCCCCGTGGTGCGCGTGATGCCGAATACGCCTTCGACCGTCGGTTGTGGCATGAGCGGGATTTGCCGCGGCGCACATGCCGGAGCGGAGCACCTGGAGATAGCGCGAGCCATGTTTAACGCCGTGGGGCGCACCGTGGTGGTCGACGAAAAGAATATGGACGCGGTCACGGGGCTTTCCGCAAGCGGCCCTGCGTTCGCCTACATCATCCTCGAATCGCTGGCGGAAGCTGGCGTCAAGGTGGGCTTGCCGCGGGATGTGGCGACCTTGTTGGCGGCGCAGACCATGAAAGGCGCGGCGAGCGTCGTGTTGGAAACCGGTGATCACCCGGCGCTCCTGAAGGATGCGGTCACCACGCCTGCAGGCTGCACCATCGATGGAATCCTCGAGCTGGAAGAGGGAAAGCTACGCGTGACGCTCATCAAAGCCGTGGTGAAAGCCACCAGCCGCGCCGGCGAACTGCTTTTTGAGAAGTAAGAAACTCCCAAGAATCGAAATTAGTGATACGATGCTGCGCGTGAGGAGAACGTGCCCAGAGCATATCTTCCAGTCCTGATCTATGCGGCGCTCGTCGCGGCGTTTCCCGCGGTGACGCTCATTCTTGCCAAGCTCATCCGGCCGGCGTCCACCTCCTACGGACCGAAGCTGAAGCCTTACGAATGCGGGATTGCACCGGAGGGCCATTCGCGCGGGCGATACTCCGTTCGCTTTTACATCATCGCCATGTTATTTGTCGTGTTTGATGTCGAGACAATGTTCTTGTTTCCCTGGGCGATTTTGTACCGCGGCTGGGTGCTGACGCACATGGGACAGTTCGCGCTGGTTTCCATGTGCGTGTTCCTCGGGATTCTGCTGATCGGGTACGTGTGGTTGTACAAGAAAGGCGCGCTCGAGTGGGCCTGATGCCCAAGGCCCATGTTCTCCTGTGCTGCCGATTTGCATTCTAAGTTCTTGTCGTTGACTAGCTTTTTGCCGTGTGTTAGAAACGCGGACATTTGACCCTTTCTTCGGCGAGTGGGAATCCTAGCGCCTCAGCTCGCAAAAGAGGGTCCGGAGCCGCAAATTACTCAGGTCTATGGCCGACGAACCTAAGGAACAACAGCCTTCCGGCGTGCCCGCGGGCGATAAGCCCGCAGCCAGCTCCGCTCCCACATCCACTCCCCCGGCGAAGGCCCCCGCCGCAGCACCACCGGCGGCTGCACCGCCGAAACCTGCCGCACCTCCGCCACCGAAGCCTCCCGTGCAGTTGCAGACGCCGCTGAACAATGAACTGGTCGGGCGGGTTCGCGCCAAGTTTGCAACCGCTCTCCTGGAGGCGATCGAAGACCGCAAGCAAGCGATTCTGACCGTGGAATGCGGGCGGCTGGCGGAAGTCGCGCAATACTTGCGCGACGAGGAAAGGTTCGACCTGCTTTCCGACCTGACGGCCTTGGATTGGCCCAAGCGCGAGAAGCGCTTCGACGTAGTGCTCAATCTTTATTCCCTCGCGAAGAATGAACGCTTGCGCGTGAAGGCCAGGGCCGGCGATGGCGACGAGGTCCCGAGCGTTGCCGGGGTTTGGCCCACGGCCAATTGGCTGGAGCGCGAAGCGTTCGACATGTTTGGGATCCTTTTTGCTGGACATCCCAATCTGGCGCGCATCCTGTTGCCTGACGATTGGCAAGGCTATCCGCTGCGGAAGGACTACGACATCATCGAGCAGGATACCAGCTGGGTGAAAGAAAACTTGGGCCTTGAAAGCGGGCAATGACGGGCATGGCTGGCAACACCATCACGGGCACCGGCGAGAAGCAGCAAACGCTGCTGGGCGCGGACGAACTCATCCTGAACATGGGGCCGCAGCACCCGTCCACGCACGGGGTGCTGCGCGTGAAGCTCAAACTCGACGGCGAGCGCGTGATCGCCTCCGAATGCATGATCGGCTACCTCCATCGGGGTGTGGAGAAAATCGCAGAACACCGCTCTTATCAGCAGTTCGCGCCGTATGTCGACCGGATGGACTACGTCGCTGCGGTGAGCAACGGCCTGGGATACTGCGAAGCTATCGAGAAACTGTTAATGGTGGAGGCGCCGCCGCGCGCGCGTGTGATTCGCACCATCCTGACGGAGCTGCAGCGGATCGCCAGCCACCTCCTGTGGCTCGGAACGCACGCGCTGGACATCGGGGCGCTCACACCGCTCTTCTATTGCTTCCGCGAGCGGGAAGAGATCCTGAAAATCTTCGAGAAATATTGCGGAGCGCGTCTGACCACGCACGCGTTTCGCATTGGCGGGCTGCAATATGAGGCGTACGACACACTCGAGAAAGACGTCGAGCGCTTTTGCCAAGCCTTCGAGCCGCGCATCAAGGATTACGAAGATCTGCTAACGCAAAACCGCATCTGGCTGGGCCGCACCAAAGGCGTGGGGATTTTGAAGGCCGCCGACGCCATCGCCTTGGGTGCAACCGGGCCGGTGCTGCGAGCCAGCGGCGTGAAGTGGGACATTCGCAAAGCGATGCCCTATGCCGCCTACGATCAATACAAATTTGAAATACCCGTCGGCACCACGGGAGATACCTACGACCGGTATATGGTGCGCATGGAGGAGATGCGGCAGTCGCGGTTGATTTGTCTGCAGGCGATTGAAAACATTCCCACCGGGCCAATCATGGCAAGAGTTGGCAAAGTGCTGAAGCCGCCCCCCGGCGAAGTGTACCATTCCATCGAAGCGCCCAAGGGCGAGCTGGGCTACTACGTGATTAGCGACGGCACGGTGCAGCCGTACCGCGTGCGCATCCGGCCACCGTCGTTTGTGAATCTGCAGTCGTTTGACCACATGGTGAAGGGGCACCTGGTGGCCGATGTCGTGGCGATCATCGGAACGCTCGACATTGTTTTGGGAGAAGTGGATCGATAGGGTGGTGAACTCGAAAACGGGTGGGCTGCCAGGGTGACAAGTCACAAATGCAAGAGGTAACGCAAGCCACGATGGAGTTCGTGAAGCAGTATTGGGCTCCGCTCGTGTGCGGGCTGGCCATCGTCGCGGTGTTGCCGCTCATCGTCGGCTACGTCGTTTTGGTGGAGCGCAAAATCATGGCCGATATGCAGGCGCGGCTCGGACCGATGCGCGTGGGGCCACACGGCTTGCTGCAGCCCATTGCTGACGCCGTGAAGCTGCTCATCAAGGAAGACATCATCCCCGATGACGCGGACAAGCTCGTTTTCTGGCTCGCGCCAGTGCTTTCGGTGGGAGCCGCTTTGCTGGCGATAGCCGGTCTGGCGATTGGGCCCGCCTTCCAAATCGCAAAAGACGTCAACATCGGAATTCTTTTTGTAGTCGGCGTGAGCGCAATGGGGATTTTCGGCATCGTGCTGGGAGGCTGGGCATCGAACAGCCACTATTCGCTGATCGGCGCGCTGCGCAGTTCCGCGCAACTGGTGAGCTACGAAACCGCGGCGGGCATGGCCCTGGTGTGCGGGCTGCTCTTTGCCGGCACTTTGAACATCACTTCGATCGTGGAAGCCCAGCGCAACCAGGGCATTTGGTTCGGATTGCTTGCGCCGGTGGCGTTTTTCACCTATTTGGTGGCCTCCATCGCCGAGACCAATCGGGCGCCCTTTGATTTGCCCGAGGCGGAATCCGAACTGGTGGCCGGCTACATGACGGAATTCAGTGGCTTTCGCTGGTCGCTCTACTTTCTCGCGGAATACACGAACATGATCGTTGTCGCCTCCGTGGCGACGACGCTATTCCTCGGTGGCTGGCTGCGCCCTTTTTCGGAAACGCGTTGGCTCGATTTCATTGATTTTCTTCCGCCGCTTTTGATGGCGGCGATTGGCGTCTATTGCCTCAGACGCACGCCCAAACAGCCCGCGCGCGTCCAGCAATGGTTCATGTTGGTGGTTGCGGGCTTGTGTTTTGCACTGGCGGTGGTGCTGGGCGCGCCCGTGCTGGTGCCCATGGCGAAACCCTCCCTGGCCGCCGCTGTGAAGCCGTTCTACCTGGGAATTCACGGCGGCTTCTGGTTCATTCTCAAGGTCAGCGCCTACATTTATTTCTTCATGTGGGTGCGGTTCACGTTGCCGCGCTATCGCTTCGATCAGCTGATGCGCCTCGGCTGGCACTTCCTGATTCCGCTGTCCATCATCAACGTGGTGCTGATCGGGATCGCCATGATCGTAGGGATGTATTACCACCTCAATGGCTGGCTGCTGCTGCTGGCCACCATCCCCGCATCCGTCATTGCGCTGATCATTGCGCTGTTCATTTTGGCCCTGGAGCAAAAGGGCCAGCCGCAGAAAGCGCCCGGTACAGCGCCGGATTCTTATGCTTGATCAAGCCATCTTTTATTTTTTCGCCGGCGTCGCCGTGCTGAGCGCGATATTGACCGTCACGCGGCGCAATGTCGTCCATAGCGCCATCTTCCTCATCACTGCGCTGCTGGCCACCGCGGGAATCTTCCTCGAACTGCGCGCGGAGTTTCTCTTCATCGTGCAGATCATCCTTTACGTGGGCGGCATCATGGTGCTTTTTGTTTTCGTGATCATGCTCGTGAACCTGGATGTGGCCGTCCGTCAGTTGCAGTTTGCGAGGCAAAAATGGGTTGGCCTGCTCATCTCCCTGGCGCTGGCAGCGCAGGTGGGCCTGATGCTGTGGTCGAGCAGGAAAATGCCTGGCCAGGGAATGCGGGTCCTTAATGCGGTACCGGCTGACAAATTGCCGCCGAACTCTGAAGAAGTGGCCAAGAGCTTGTTCTCGTCCTACTTGTTGCCGTTCGAGATTGCTTCGGTGTTGTTGTTGGTGGCCATGATCGGCGCGGTGGTTATGGCAAAGAAAAGGACATAAACATCCATGCTTCCGATTGGACATTATCTTTTTCTCGGCCTTGCGCTTTTCATCGTTGGCGTGATCGGTGTGGTCACGCGGCGCAACGTGATTGTCATTCTGATGTCCATCGAGCTGATCCTGAACGCCGTGAACATCAATCTCGTGGCCTTTTCGCGCTTGTACGGCGACGTTGCCGGGCAGGTTTTCGCCCTGTTCATCATCGCCGACGCCGCCGCCGAAGCCGCGGTGGGACTCGGCATCATCATCGCGTTCTTCAGGAACCGCGAAACCGTTCTTGAGGACGAAATGGATTTGTTGAAGTGGTAGGCGCGCGCCACGACATGACACAAGGAAAACAAATCGCATGACGCCGACCGGCTACTTCCTCGAGCATCTTTGGCTCATCCCGCTGTTTCCGTTGGCGACGGCGTCGCTGATGCTATTGGTGGGCCGGCGGCTCCCGAAAGGCGCCGTAAGTGTGTTTTGCGTAGGCAGCGTGGGAGTGTCGTTCGCTTACGCGTTGGGCGCAGTCGCGCAATTGTTGTCCGCCGGTCCCGAGAACCGCGTCGCGCAGCACATTCTTTTCGAATGGCTCGCGCCCGGCCCGATGCTCGTGAGCGGCGGGCACCTGGTCCGTTTCACAGCCGACTGGGGATACTTGCTCGACCCGCTTTCTTCGGTGATGGTGCTCGTCGTCACCGGCGTGGGCTTGCTGATTCACATCTACTCGATCGGCTACATGGGGCACGAAGGCGGCTACTACCGGTTCTTCGGGTACATGAACCTGTTCATGTTCTCCATGCTCACGCTGGTCCTGGCGAACAACATGCTCCTCATGTTCGTGGGCTGGGAAGGCGTGGGGCTGTGTAGCTATTTGCTGATCGGGTTCTACTTCCTGAGGAAATCCGCTGCCGATGCGGGGAAAAAGGCCTTTCTCGTAAATCGCATCGGGGACGCGGGGTTCATTCTTGGCATTTTGCTGACCGCGGCGACCTTCGGCACGATTCGGTTCACTTCGGCGGGGCTTGCGGATGCCGCGGCCAATTCTGGGGTCCTCCAGGCGCTGGACGTCGCGCTAAGCGCGCATGCGCTTGCGGCGGGCGCCCCGGTGCTGACGACGATTGCACTGTTGCTCTTTGTGGGCGCCACGGGCAAATCCGCGCAGATTCCGCTTTACGTGTGGCTCCCCGACGCGATGGAAGGCCCCACTCCGGTCAGCGCGTTGATCCACGCGGCCACCATGGTGACCGCCGGCGTTTACATGGTGGTGCGGATGAACGCCATCTACCGGCTCGCGCCGCTGGCGATGGATGTGGTCGCCGTGACCGGCGTGGTCACTGCGATTTTTGCCGCGTCCATGGCGTTGGTGCAAACCGATATCAAGAAGGTTCTGGCCTACTCGACCATCAGCCAGCTCGGCTACATGTTTCTCGGGCTGGGCGCGGGAGCTTTCGCCGCGGGCATTTTCCACCTGATGACGCACGCTTTCTTCAAGGCGCTCTTGTTCCTCGGCGCGGGCAGTGTGATTCACGCCATGTCCGGTGAGCAGGACATTCAAAAGATGGGTGGCCTGTGGGGCAAGATTCCTGTCACGGCACGGACCTTCTTTGTGGCTAGCTTGGCGATCGCCGGGATCCCCCCCCTTGCCGGGTTTTTCAGCAAGGATGAGATTCTCGGGAGCGCGTTTGAACGGCATCCTGCACTGTGGATCGTCGGTTTCATCACCGCAGGCATGACTGCGTTTTACATGTTCCGATTGGTGTTCCTCACGTTTTTCGGCTATTCCCGCGCGGACGATCACGCGCAAAAACACATTCACGAATCGCCGCCAACGATGACCATCCCGCTGATGATTCTTGCGGTGCTTTCCGTGGTTGGCGGATGGATCGGCTGGCCCGCCTCCCTCTGGGGAAGCAATCAATTCGAAAAGTTCCTCGAACCGGTAATGTCCAGCGCCGGAGCGACGGAATCCGCGAAGGTCGTTCCGGGGAGCTCGACGACGGAATATCTCCTGATGCTTGCCTCCATCGCCATTGCGGTTGCTGGCATTTGGCTTGCCTATGAGTTCTATCGCACCAAGCGCTTTGCTCCCCGAAAAATGACCGGGTTCTATCGGGTGCTCTTCCACAAATATTACGTGGACGAGATTTACGACGCCCTGTTCGTGAACCGCACCAAGGATCTTGGCACCCTGCTCGGTCAGATCGACGCAAAAGTCATCGACGGTGTCGGCGTGGATGGCACGGGCTGGCTGGCCCGCTTTGGTTCGACGCTTTCCATATGGTGGGACAAATGGGTCATCGACGGGCTGCTCAACTTCGGTGCCAAGTTCACGCAGCTGTTGAGCTTCCCGATCCGCTTCCTGCAGACCGGTACGTTTTCAACCTATGCGCTGTTGATTTTAGTTGGGCTGGCCATTCTTCTGGCGTATTACCAACAGCATCTCCATCTAGTGCTGCGCGGAGCGCGCTGAGAGGCGAAGCATGGACTTTTTTGCAAATCACATCTTGAGCGTTGTGCTCTTCACGCCGCTCGCGGGCGCGATTCTTTTGCTGCTTATTCCTCGCGAAATGGAGCTGGCGCATCGCATCGGCGGCAATATGTTCGGCGTGCTCGGGTTTCTCGTATCGCTCCCGCTCGTCTACTGGTGGAGGCCCGGACTGGAGCAGTTCTCCTTCCAGGAAAACGTTTCTTGGATTCCTTCCATTGGCGCGAGGTATCACCTGGGGATCGACGGCATCAGCCTGCTGCTCGTCATGCTCACCACCTTCCTGGGCATGATCGCCATCCTTTCTTCCTGGAGCGCCATCCATCAACGAACCAAGGAGTACTACATTCTGCTGCTGCTCTTGCAGACCGGCATGATCGGCGTCTTCGTCGCGCTCGACTTCTTCCTCTTCTACGTTTTCTGGGAAGTGATGCTCGTTCCGATGTATTTCCTGATCGGCGTGTGGGGAAGCGACCGCCGCTTGTATGCGGCCATCAAGTTTTTTCTGTACACCCTGGCGGGATCGGTAGTCATGCTGCTGGCGATCCTGGCGCTGTACTTCTACGCGCCAGTCGAACCGGGCGCGACGCGCACTTTTGACGTCCCGACTCTCCTCGCCGCTGCGCAGCATTTTTCCGATTCGCTCAAATTTTGGCTCTTCTGGGGGTTTTTCTTTGCCTTCGCCATCAAAGTGCCGATGTTCCCGTTCCACACCTGGCTGCCGGACGCGCACACCGAAGCGCCCACAGCGGGCTCGGTCATTCTTGCCGGCGTTTTGTTGAAGATGGGGACCTACGGCTTCATCCGCTTTTCGCTGCCCTTGCTGCCTGCCGGTGGAGCCATGCGCTCCAACATCATCAAGATTGTAATCGTGCTATCGCTGATCGCCATCGTTTACGGTGCGCTGGTTTGCCTCATGCAAAAAGACATGAAGCGGCTGATCGCCTACAGTTCGGTTAGCCATCTGGGCTTCTGCACGCTGGGAATTTTCGCCCTTACGCCGAATGGCCTGGCTGGGAGCGTGCTTCAGCAGATCAACCACGGTATCTCCACGGGCGCGCTCTTCCTGATCGTTGGAGTGCTCTACGAGAGGCGGCACACGCGCTTGATTTCGGAATTCGGCGGACTGGCTACTCCAATGCCGAATTTCGCGGCGATTTATCTCATCATCAGCCTGAGCTCGCTGGGCATGCCGCTGCTGAACGGCTTCATCGGGGAATTCACCATCCTGCAAGGCGCGTTTCAGGTCAGCAAGGCCTGGGCGGCGTGGGGCACGCTCGGAGTGATTCTCGGCGCGGCCTACTTGCTATGGCTCTACCAGCGCGTGATGTTCGGGCCGGTGACGTTGCCCGTCAACGAACACCTGCCGGACTTGAACTTCCGTGAAATGACCACGCTCGTCCCGCTCGTTTTCATGGCTTTCTGGATCGGCATCTATCCAAAGCCATTTTTTTCGCTCATTGAAAAGCCGGTGCAGAAAATTGTCGAGCAGGTGAATCCCAACTTCTATCGGATGGAGCGCGCGAAATTGCCTCCGGCGGTGGTTCCCGTAGCGGTGGAAGCAAAATAAGCCGGCCAGATACCTATGCACATTCCCTTTCTCAGCGCGCTGACCGATTACTTGCAGGGAGACGGAGCCGTCATTCTCCCCGAGGTCGAGCTCACGCTTTTTGGTCTCGGCATCCTGTTGATTGATTTCACGCTCGGTGTCAAGGAAAGGTATCTAAACGCCGGGTTGGCGCTCGCGGGAACCGCTTTCAGCGCCTACACCGTCTGGAAACTGCGCGTCCCGGTGGCAGTGAATGGCTCACTGCTCGGGTTTCACGACTCCGTCATCGTCGATCCCTTCTTTCTTTTCTTTGCCGCGCTCTTTCTCGCTGCTACCGCTTTGGTGATTCTGCTCTCCGTCAAATTCCTCGAAATTGAACAAGAACAGGAAGGCGAATACTACGCCCTTCTGCTGTTTGCCTGCGTCGGAATGATGTTCATGGCCTCGGGTTTTGACCTCATTGTCATGTTCCTCGGTCTCGAGACGATGGCCCTCAGCTTCTACGTTCTCACCGGCTTCCTGCGCCGCGAGAAGCGTTCGAATGAAGCATCGTTGAAATACGTACTGCTGGGTGCATTCAGCTCGGGGATCCTGGCCTATGGCTTTTCTCTTCTTTACGGTCTGAGCGACTCCACAAATATTGACACCATCGGCGAGCTGCTCGGCCAACGAAATGCTGTCATGACCTCTCTTTTGCATAATCCGCAATCCGCGACCCTACAGTTTGATCCCTTCCTGCTGCAATTGCTGCCGGTTCTCGCGTTCGTCCTAGTGGCGGTCGGGCTCTTCTTTAAGATTGCGGCGGTGCCGTTTCACCAGTGGGCACCGGATGTCTACGAGGGCGCACCGACACCGGTCACGATTTTCGTCAGCGTCGCGTCCAAGACCGCCAGTTTTGCCCTGCTTCTCCGGTTGTTCCTGGTGGTCTTCGGAGCCACGCGCGTGAACTGGATGTATCTCGTCGCGGGCATCGCTGTTGCCTCGCTCACCTGGGGCAACCTTGCCGCGCTGACGCAGACCAACGTGAAGCGCCTGTTGGCGTACTCTTCCATTTCGCACGTGGGCTATGTACTGCTTGGCCTGGTCGCCGGAAACAAAACCGCGATGACGGGCATTGGATACTACCTGCTGGCGTATATATTCATGACCTCGGGCGCCTTTGCAGTCCTCATCGTGCTGCGGCAAAAGGGTCTCATTGGCGAGGAACTTGAGGACTTGAACGGTTTGTACCAGCGCAGTCCCGCGTCTGCCGTGCTGCTGCTGATCTTCATGCTTTCGCTTGCGGGCATTCCTCCGACCGCCGGCTTCATGGGCAAGTATTTCATTTTCCTTTCGCTCATCGAAACAAAGCATCCCGTCCTCGCGGTTTTTGCCGTGCTCTACATCGTCCCTGCGCTCTACTATTATTTCCGTATCGTGGTGCACGCCTGGCTCAAGGCCCCCGGCGAAGCGCCGCGCCCCGTCATGAGCAACGCGCAGGCGGTAGCGCTCAGCGTCGCTGCGTTTGTCACGCTTGCCGCGGGGTTGTATCCTGAGCCGTTCACGCGGCTCGCTCAATATGCCCTCGGACGATAAGCCAGACGAGACTCCATCGGCGGCGGCAAAGAAAAGAGCGAAGGCTTTCGCCTCCGGGCCGGCCCTCGCCCTCGAGTTGCCTTTCACTTTGGTTGGACCTATCGCTATCGGAGCCGCGATGGGCTATTTTCTCGACCGCTGGCTGCACACAAAACCATGGCTGGCGCTAATCCTCGGTGCGCTAGGGTTTTTTGCGGGCTTGCGTGAAGTTCTGCGGCGTCTGCCGGGTGAATGACAATGGAAGCCCAGGCCGCTGACCGGGCCGCCAGCTCGATCGGTCGACAGACCGAGCAGCGCATCGGCTGGCTGACTCTCCTTTTCGGCTTGGTCGCAACGGCGGTAGTCCTAGGGCTCCGCCACAAACGATGGGCCGCGGGATTGGCCATCGGTACCGTGCTGGGATGGCTGAACTTCCGGTGGTTGAAGCGCGCGGCCGACGCTCTCGTTACCGTTTCCACGGCCCAGGAAGGCCGCGAAAAACCCAAAGTCCCACTGACCGCCTATCTTGCCCCGCTCTTTCGCTACGGGTTGCTGGGGCTCACGGTCTATGTTATTTTTGTGTTTCTACAGGTTCCCCTTGGCAGCATGATTTTGGGTTTTTGCGCTCTGGCAGCGGCCGCGATCGCGGCGAGTGTGTGGGAAATCCTGCGTCCGGTGGATTGAAGAATGCATGAACCAGTTGCTTGGTTGACGCAATTCGTGAATCATCACCTGGGGCACTTGGCCCTGGCCCTGCTGGCTAGCTTGCACATCCAGCCGAGCCACCCCGAACAGCCCATCCCAGGACACGTGGTGATGGCTTTCGTTGTGGTGATCATCGGGACGCTCTTCGCCCTCGTGTTGCGCTCGCGGCTGTCGGTCGAGAAGCCCGGCGCGATGCAACAAGTCGCGGAAATGCTGCTCACCAACCCCTTGGGCTTCGGGATCAAGGATCTTCTGGACGAAAACGTTCACCACGGCGCGAGCCAATTCATTCCCTTCGTCGGGACTATTTCCGTGTTTGTGCTGCTTGGCAATCTCATGGGCGCGTTTCCTAGCAGCTTTCTGACGCCTCCGACCGTCGATCCGACCGTTCCGCTGGCCTGCGCCGTTCTCACGTTTCTTTATTTCAACTGGCAGGGAGTCCGGCACCACGGCGTTGGCGGCTATCTGCTGACGTTTGCCGGTTCGCCCAAAGGCTTTGGTGCCTGGATCCTGGCGATACTGTTGTTCCCAGTCGAAATCGTCAGCACCACCGCGCGCATCCTTTCTCTTACCGTTCGTCTCTGGGCCAACATGTTCGCGAGCGACCTGATCTATGTGATTTTCCTCGCTCTGCTCGCGGGCGGCGCCAGCTTCGGATGGAGCAAGTCTCCCGTGCTGGGCGTGGTGCTCGCCGTTTTCCCGGCGACCATCCCGGTGCTGTTCATCGGCTTGCACCTTTTCGTGTCCGTGATCCAGGCCTATGTGTTTACCGTTCTTCCCGCCGTCTACTTGGGGCTGGCCACGGCGGAAGAGCACTAGCAGATGGAAGAACTGGCAGCCTCGCCTGTTCCTCGGCATTCCGGGCGTCCGGCCCAGCCGGAAGAGCGTCATCGGTTGCCAAAAGGACGAATGTCTTAGGGGCCCGGGGAGCTTTAGCCCCGAGAGTAGTCCAAGCATGTTTTTCTCGAACCTGCTCGACCAGGTTTCGTTCTGCCGCTTCAGTGTGAGCCCGGCTGCACGGTGCCCGGGAACCACCTCCTGGCGGCTTCACAGGAGGAAGTGATGAAAAAGCAGTGGGTGTGGATGTTGCTGATGCTGGTCGTGGTAACCATGTTCGCGCCGGCCGCGTTTGCGCAGGAGCCGGCGGGAGCGAGCAGCAAGGCGCTCTCGGGAATCGCGGTCGGATTCGGCATGGCCATTGCCGCGTTTGGTTGCGGTCTGGCGCAGGGCCGCATCGCGTCGGCGGCGTGCGAAGGCATGGCGCGCAACCCCGGAGCCGCCGGGGCCATTCGTGCGGCTATGATTCTCGGCCTGGTATTCGTCGAAACGCTGGTGCTCTTCACCTTGGCGATGATTGCGCTGAAGGTCTCCTAGGGTCTTCGGTAGCGGTAGCGGCGGGCCTCGGTTTGCTCCGAGGGACAAAGGGCCCGTGCTGCTCCTCGAGCAGCTAAGCCGAGCGGCCCGGAGGCTCTTGCGCCGGGCCGTTTTCGTACTTCCTGGCCAAGGAGGTCACCACCTGGCGTGAGAATGGGAACCGCCAAGCCTAGTTTAGTTAGCTTAGCTAAGCTAGTGGGCGAACAGGCTTGGACGCAGAATGAAATTGATGACCGGATTCGGGTACACGCCAAACAGAATCGTGCCCACAAAGGTGATAAGGAGAACGGCGGTCACGCCGATCGGAAAAGGCACCGGGCCCGCCGCGGCCGCTTCCGCGCTGGGCTCGCGCATGTACATCACCACAATCACGCGCAAATAGTAGTAGGCACCGATCACGCTGTTGATGGCCATCAGCACGGCGAGCGAAATTAAGTGCGAATTCACCGCCGCCTTGAAAATATAAAATTTTCCAAAGAATCCCGCCGTCACCGGGAGCCCGAGCAACGAAAGTAAATAGATGCTCAGCATGGCGGCCACAAACGGCTGCCGCTCGGAGAGGCCGGCATAGTCGTCTAGCGAAAGATTCTTTTCGCCCGTCCCGCCGAGCTGCGAAACGATGGTGAACGCCCCCAGTTTCACGAGCGCGTAGCTCAGCAAGTAGAAGAGAACAGCCGCGTAAGCAGGGGCTGCCTCCTCTGAACCGCCTTGCGCCATGGACGTGACCGCCGCAAAAGCGACCAGAATGTATCCCGCATGGGCGATCGAACTGTAAGCCAGCAGCCGCTTCATGTTCGTCTGCACCAGCGCGCCAAGGTTTCCCGCGAACATTGTCAGCGCCGCGAGCACCCAGAAGGCCCAGAACCAGTATTTGGTGGCGGCAGGCACGGTGGCAAAAATCCGCAGCAACAGCGCAAATGCCGCGGCTTTTGGTCCCGCGGAGAAAAGCGCGGTTACCGGCGTGGGTGCGCCTTCATAAACATCCGGCGTCCACACCTGGAACGGGGCGGCCGCGACTTTGAAGCCCAGCCCGATCAGAATCAGCGCGAGGCCGAGCTTCAGCAGCGTGCCGGCCCCGTCGGAGAGAGCCATTTTGTCCAGTAGTGTTGTGCCCGTCGCGCCGTACGCCAGCGCGATGCCGTAAAGGAAGAACGCCGTGGCAAACGAACCCAGCAGGAAGTATTTCATGGCCGATTCGCTGGACTTAAGCGAATCACGGCGGTAACCCGCGAGGACATAGCTCGAAATCGAACTCATCTCCAAGCCGATGAATGCGGTGAGGAGTTCCTGTGCGGAAGCCAGCACGCCCATTCCAGCGGTGGCGAAAAATAAAAGCGCGTAAAACTCCGCGATGGGCAGCTTTTCACGGTCGAGATAGGGCTCGGCGGCAAGGACCACCAAAAACGAAACGCTTCCCACGAGCAGCCGGAAAAAGAAGGTGAACGAATCCGACTGCACCAACCCGTGGAAGCCCGGCCCGCCATGAACGAAGGCAGTGGCTGCGGCAACCGTTCCCGCGAGCGAACCGAAAAGCGCAAGAAAGGTAAAAAATTGCCGGCGGCGTACGAACGGCTGCAGGAACATGACCAGCACGCCAAAGGCCGACCAGATCAACTCGGGCAGCACGCGATGGAGATCGATGGCTTGCGGGAGCATTTAGCGGTTTCCCAGCCTTTCTACGGTCATGGTGTGCGCGGGGTAGGACGAAACGTTGTTGGCATGGACCTTCGCTTTGGCGTGCGCCGCGGCTTCATAAGCCCACTGCGGCTCCACCTGGTCGATTACGGTTTGCGCGGCCGCTGCGGTGCGCCGCGTAACGAACGGTGAGCCGACGCCCATCCACAGTATGACTACCGCCATGGTCGCGAGAACCCAGCTCTCGCGGAGCGACACATCCGGGAGTGTGCGGTTTTTCTCGCGCGTGATGTCTCCAAAGAACACGCGCTGGTACGACCACAGCAGGTAGCACGCGGAGAGAATCACCCCGAGAGCGGCCCACGCGGCCCAGCCCCAATGACGTTGGTACGTCCCGAGCAGAATCAGAAACTCGCCGACGAAGCCGTTGAGCATGGGCAAGCCGAGCGACGAAAGGGCCACAAACAGGAAAAATGCCGCGAGTCTCGGCATGGGTGTCGACAGCCCGCCAAACTCGCTGATTTCGAACGTGTGCCGCCGGTCGAAGAGCATGCCCACGAGCAAAAACAGCGCGCCGGTGGAAACTCCGTGCGCGAGCATCTGGAACACCGCGCCCTGTATGGAGATGTTGTGAAACGCAAAGATGCCGAGCACCACGAAGCCAAGGTGGCTGACCGAGGAATACGCCACCAGTTTTTTCAAGTTGGGCTGTACCAGCGAAACCAGCGCGCCGTAAATAATTCCGACGATGGCGAGCACCGCGACCCAGCGCGCCGCGCGGTGCGAAGCCTCCGGGAAGAGTGGTAAACAAAAGCGGAGCATGCCGTAGGTGCCGAGCTTGAGGAGCACGCCGGCGAGCATCACCGAACCTGCCGTCGGGGCTTCCACGTGCGCATCTGGCAGCCAGGTGTGCAGCGGGAACAGCGGCACTTTGATGGCAAACGCCACGAAGAACGCCAGGAAAAGCAGCATCTCCGTGCGCGGTTCGAGGACTAGCTGACCATTGGCCAGTATCTGTTGAATCGTCGGCAAATCGAAGGTCCCCGTAGCGTTGTAGAGCCAGACGATGCCCACCAGCATCAGAATCGAGCCGGCCATGGTGTAGAGCACGAATTTTACGGCGGCATAGACGCGCCGGTCGTGGCCCCAGATCCCGATCAGGAAGGCCATGGGAATCAACATCAATTCCCAGAAAAGGAAGAAGAGGAAAAGGTCGAGCGAGAGGAATACGCCGACCACCCCGACTTCAAGCAGGAGCAGCATGACGAAAAATTCTTTTACGCGGCGCTGGATGTTATGCCATGAAGCCAAGACAGAGATGGGCGTCAGGAATGTAGTCAGCAGGACAAGAAACATGCTGATGCCGTCGACGCCGAGGTGGTAATGGATCGGCGGGGCGGGGATCCACTTTGCAAATTCTTCGAGCTGATATCCGGAAGCGCCGATGGGCACGCCGCGCAGCAGCAACAGCGAAAAAAGAAATTCCGCGACGGCGACGAGCATGGCGATGGAGCGGATAAACTTGTGATCGTCACCCCGGACCAGCATCAGCGCCGCCGCGCCAACAGCCGGGAAGAAGATCAGAACCGATAGCAAATGTCCGCCGGAAGGCATCAGCGCACCAACCCCACGGCGATTTTGCTGGCCATGGGCCAGAAGAAAATGACGGCCAGCACGACGATTGCACCCGCGACGACCCACACGGCGTAGCTGCGCGTGTTGCCCGATTGCGAATGGCGCAGGCCGTCGCCAATCGTCGCGGCTCCGTGCGCGATTCCGTTCACTGTGCCGTCGATTCCCGCGACGTCGGCGGCTTTCCAGAACACGTTTGTCGAAAGCCAGAGCAGCGGCCGGACGACTGCGGCGGCGTACAACTCATCGACGTAATATTTGTTCAGCAGGATGGTGTACGCCCGTTTCATGGATTGCGCTAATTCATCGGCTCGCCTTGGCCGGCTGACGTAGAGCCGGTACGCAACGATAAACCCAATTGTCGCAGCGGCCACGGCCACACCTGCGAGAATCAGTTCGAGACCGTGCGCGGCAGCTTCGGCGCCGGCTTCAACAGCTTCGCGCGCCCCAAGTACCGGCCCGAGGAAATTCGCGAAGTAATCCGGCCCTTGGTAGAACGTGGGCAGCGCGAACCAGCCGCCAATCACGGAGAGGACTGCAAGGACCACGAGTGGTCCGAGCATGCTCCACGGCGATTCGTGCACGTGTACTCTGTCTTCATCGTAGCGTGGCCTTCCAGTGAAGGTGAGGAAAATCAAGCGGAACATGTAAAAGGCCGTGAGCAGCGCGGTGAGCAACCCAAAGGCATAGAGAATGCGGCCGCCTGTCGGGCTCTGGAACGTTGCAAACAAAATGGCGTCCTTCGAGAAGAACCCCGCAAAAAGCGGGGCGCCCGCGATCGCCAGAGTCGCGGTTAGCATGGTGTAGTAGGTCCAGCGAATCTTTTTGCCGAGCCCGCCCATTTTGGGCATTTCCTGCTCGCCGCCCATCGCATGAATCACGCTGCCGGCGGCGAGGAAGAGCAGTGCCTTGAAGAATGCATGGGTCATCAAGTGAAAGATGCCCGCCGTGAATGCGCCGACGCCGCAGGCGAGAAACATGTAGCCGAGCTGGCTGACAGTGGAATAGGCCAGAACTTTCTTGATGTCCGTTTGCACCAGGCCGATGGTGGCGGCGAAAAACGCTGTCGCGCAGCCCACGATGGCGACCACCAGCATTGCCGTCGGCGAATGCGAGAATAAAAGGTGCGAGCGAGCGACCACATAGACACCCGCCGTCACCATCGTCGCTGCGTGAATTAACGCGCTGACGGGTGTCGGACCTTCCATCGCATCGGGCAGCCAGACGTAGAGCGGAAGCTGGGCGGACTTTCCGGCTGCGCCCATGAAGAGCAGAAGGCAGGCAGCCGTAAACGTGCCGAAGTGGCCCATCGGTTCCGCGGGCCAAGAACCGGCCTTGCTAAAGAGCGTCTGGAAATCCAGCGTCCCAAAAGCTCTGAACAGCAAAAACATCCCCAGCATGAAGCCAAAATCACCGATGCGATTGACGATAAACGCTTTCTTGCCGGCGTCCGTCGCGGACTTTTTCAAGAACCAAAAACCGATGAGCAAATAACTTGAAAGGCCGACACCCTCCCAGCCCACGAACAGCAGAACGTAGTTCGCCGCCAGCACCAGAATCAGCATGAAGAACATGAACAAATTCAAATAGGAGAAAAAGCGGTAGTAGCCGCCCTCGTGCGCCATGTAGCCGGTAGAGTAAATGTGGATGAGCCAGCCGACGCCGGTAACCACCAGCACCATCACGACGGTGAGCTGGTCCACTTGCAAATCAAAGCCGGCGCGGAAATTGCCGGCGGTTATCCAGGTGAAAAACTCCCTGCGGAAAAGCGCTTGCCCCGAATCGAAGAATTCGCGTGCCGCTTCGAGCGCACAGAGAAACGACAAGCCGGTCGAGCCGATCGCCGCAATATTGACAATTTTATTCGGCCACTTCGCCCCCAAAATTCCGTTGATCGCCGAACCGAGCAGCGGCAGCAGCGGAACAACCCACAAGTACTCGAGCATCGGATAGGCAGACATCAGAGTTTGAGCAGGTCCACGCGCTCCACGTTGAGCGTCTCTCGGTTGCGCGCAATCAAGATGATGATTCCCAGGCCCACGGCCGCTTCCGCGGCCGCGACCACGATTACGAACAGAACAAAAACTTGTCCGTCGAGCTTGCTGAGCGCCTGGCTGAAAGCCACAAAAGCAAGGTTCACCGCGTTGAGCATCAGCTCGATGGACATGAAAATGGCGATGATATTGCGCTTGAAAATGAAGGCGAACACCCCGAGCCCAAACAGAATCGCGCTCAGGATTACGTAGTAGTTCGTTGGGACCATCTCAGCTTTTCTCCCGCTGCGCCAGAACCGTCGCGCCCAGAATCGCCACCAGAATCAGGAACGACGTTAGTTCAAAGGGATAAACGAAATCCTTGAAGACCATTTCGGAAATGCCTCTGGTGGAAGACAACGCTCCGGTTTGCGCAGCGGCCTGTACGCTCGCGCCCGACTTTGCAATGGTAGCCGCCACGAACGCAGCCAGCGCCGCCACCAGCAACAGCCCCGGCGGACCAGCCATTTTCGAAAGGCTGGTGCGCTCTTCCGCGCCGGCGTTGAGCAGCATGATCACGAAAACGAAGAGCACCATGATGGCGCCGCCGTAAACGATGATTTGCACGGCCGCGACAAACTCCGCGCCCATCAGCAAGTACAGTCCGGCCAGCGCCACCATCACCACGATCAGCGAAAGCGCGCTGTGAATGGGATGCTTCTGGAGAATCAGGCTGACTGCTCCAATCACCGCGAGCGCGGCGAGCACGAAAAACACAAGAAGCGGCTCCGTCATTTCGCACCCCATTGCATCTTCGCCAGAATCACGAAGCTGGTGATCGCCACGTTCATAATCGAAACCGGCAACAACAGCTTCCATCCAAACGCCATTAACTGGTCGTACCGGAAGCGCGGCAGCGTCCCGCGCATCCACACGTAAACGAACAGGAACAGCAAGACTTTGGAAATAAACCAGAACGGTGGCTGGATAAACGCGTTGACCTGGGGGAACACAATGAAAACGAGACCAAGCGCGGTGATGACCGTTCCCACCGCCGGCAAAACCAACCGCCCGAGAGTCGTTTCGTAGCGGAAGCCGTCGAGAATGACCCACAAGCCGAACGGAATCAGGATCACCGATGGCAAATAATGAGTGAGCGTCCACGAAGCGGGGAAGGGAGAGAGCCAACCGCCGAAGAACATAATGGTGCACAAGCAGGAGACCGTGATCATGCTCGTGTATTCGGCGATGAAAAACATGGCGAACTTGAAGCTGGCGTACTCGGTGTTAAAGCCGGCGACAAGTTCTTGCTCGGCTTCGGGCAGATCGAAGGGCACGCGGTTGGTTTCCGCCACTGCCGCGGTAAAGAAGCAGAAAAAGCCAAGAATCTGCGGCCAAATGTTCCAAGCAATCATTCCGCGGTCCGGGTGCCCTGCCAGAGGAGCTTGTGCATTGATAATGTCGCGCAAGTTGAAGCTGCCGGCCATCAGCAGAACGCCAACGACCGACATGGTCAGTGTCAGCTCATAGCTGACCATCTGCGCAGAGCTTCTCAGTCCGCCAAGCAACGGATACTTGCTGTTCGAGGCCCAGCCGGCAAGCGCGACCCCATAGACGCCCAATGCGGTGATCGCGAACAGGGCCAGTATCCCGATGTTCAGATTGGGGGGCGCAATTCCCAGATAAATATCGTGGCCGAACAGGCGAAGCGGTTCCGGACCAAACGGAATGATGGCGATGGAGGTCAGGGCCAGGCCAAGCGCCAGCAACGGCGCCAGGTAATACACGAATCTATCCACCCCCGAGGGGGTCGGGTCTTCCTTGAAAAAAAACTTCACGCCATCGGCCAGCGGCTGGAACAAGCCGTGCGGGCCGACGCGGTACGGTCCCCAGCGCGACTGGATGTGCGCGACGACTTTGCGTTCGAACCAGGTCAGATAGGCGTTCACCGTAAGAACGATGAAAAGCAAAACTGCGATTTTTGCAATCGCGATGAACAGCTCGTCTCTGGTGGCGAAGAGAAAATGCACGGTCAGATGTCCGCCTCGGGCAAGGATTCCATCATCGTGCACCAGCGGCTGAGCGTGCCGCTGGTGAAAAGCGTGTCGTTTGCGGAGCGAATCAGTCCCACCGGGACCTCGTAGGGCGCGTGGCCGTTGCGGGCAAACTGCGCGCGCGTAGCTTCCGCGCCGCCGGCAAGCAGACCCGCAAGAGGCACATTGTAGGCCAGCACCGCCTTGCGAATTTCTGCGAACACGTCGCCGGGCGTCTTGTAATGGAACGCCTTGCCGAGTCCCTGCCGTTCGAGTTGATGCGAAAGGATGCGCAGCAGGTCGAAATCGCTTCGCGGGCCCATCACTTCCGCGGCTTTGCGCAAAATTTGAATCTCTCCGGAGGTATTGGTGACCGTGCCGTCTTTTTCGTAAGCCGATGCAGCGGGAAGGACGATATCGGCTGCCTTGGCGGTTTCCGTCAAAAACATTTCCTGCACAATGAGCAGATCAAGGTTGCCGCGCCCATCGCCCGGGTTTCCAAAGTGCACCAGAGGATTTGCACCCACGACGTACAACGCTTTCAATTGTCCCGATCGAGCCGCTTCCACCATCTGCGGCGCGGTGAGTCCCGGCTTCGAAGGAAGCACGCAGCCCCAAAGCTGTTCGAAAGCTTCGCGGGCTTTTGCGTCGTCCACGTGAGCGTACCCCGGCAGGCGGTCGGGCAGCAGTCCCATGTCCGCCGCGCCACGGGAATTGCTGTAATCGCCGAGCGCCATATAGCGCGTCTTGCCGGGCAGTTTTGAGCCGAAAGCGACGAGCGTCGCAAGGGTCGCTCCGGAAATCTCCGCGCCAGAGACAATGGCCACGTCGCTCTCCGCCTCGAGCCGAGCTTTCAGTTGCACGAGTTGCTCGACGAGTTCCGGCCCGAGTTGGCCTTCTTCGTGCGCCAGCCATTTCAAAACGGCAGACTCCTGCCCGGCGGCAATTTTCACGAACTGGTTCGCCTTGCGCTTCAGCTTGATTTCGTTCGAATTTATGATGAAAAGCTTTGTTCCAAAATGCCGGATGCCGCTGCGAATCTGCCACGCTACCAGGGGATTCTGATTCGTCGGATCGTTGCCAATGACCAGAACGGCTTTCGATTGGTACAACTGCTCCATGGTGAGCAGGGAGACAGCCGCGCGGTCGCCCAGCGCGGCGAGCAATCCCGGATAATCGGCGGTTCGGTGATGATCGATGTTGTTGGTTCCAAAGGTCCCGCGCGCGAGTCGCTCGAGGAGATAATTCTCTTCGTTTGAAGTGCGATTCGAGCCGATGAATCCGATGGCGTCTTTGCCGCCGGCGTCATAAGCGGCCTTCAGCTTTGTTGCCGCGGCTTGCGCCGCATCTTCCCATGAGACGGGCAGGAGCTTGTCGCCCCGGCGCAACAGCGGCTGACGAAGACGCTCCTCGTGGCGGGTGAAATCGAAGCCGAAGCGTCCCTTCACACACAGAAAATCCTTGTTGATGCCGCTCAGATCGCGATTGTTTGCGCGCAGGATTTCATGGTTGCGCACGCTGAGCGTAGTCTTGCAACCGTTCGAACAGTGTGCGCAGACGGTTGGGACGTATTGCATCTCCCAAGGACGCGTCTTATAGCGATACGTGCCGCTGGTCAGCGCACCCACCGGGCAAATGTCGATGCACATGCCGCATTCTTCGCATTCCAGGTGATTGCTGCGGTTCGGGATGATGACGCTGTTCGCGCCGCGCATGCCCACGCCGAGCGCTTTTACATCCATGCCCTCGTCGCAAACGCGCACGCAGCGGAAGCACAGAATGCATCGCGGAGCGTCGTAATAAACCAGCTCGGACCACTTCTCCTCGGGGCGGTGGATCTTCTCCTCGACGAACCGGCTGAAATCTGCGCCGTAGCGGTAAGTCATGTCCTGCAGTTCGCATTCGCCGCCCTTGTCGCACACGGGGCAGTCCAGCGGATGGTTGGTCAGGAGAAACTCGAGCATGGCCTTACGCGCTTGCCGCACCTGGTCCGTATCGGTTCGCACGACCATGCCGTCGGTGGCCAGCAGCGTGCAGGCAGTCTGGAGTTTGGGCGCTTTTTCGACTTCCACCAGGCACATGCGGCATGCCGCCTGGAGCGACAGGCCGGGGTAGTAGCAGAACGAGGGCACTTCGGTTCCGATGCGCCGCGTGGCCTCAATGACCAGCGTGCCCTGCGGCACCTGCACTTCGCGGTCGTTAATTTTCAGCCTGATGAGTTTCTGATCTCGCATGGAATCCTTGACGCGAGCACTTTTGTCTCTACTTCTTGTCCTTACTTTTACCTTGCGCCAACGAGCGCGCCTGCGGATTTATATGCGCAGCGCCCCCTCAAATGATCTTCAAACTCTCCGCGCCATTTTTGCATGATGCTGATGGTCGGCATGGCCGCGGCGTCGCCGAGCGGACAGAAGGTCCTCCCAAGCATGTTTTTGGCAAGGTCCGCGATGAGATCGATGTCTTCGTAACGCCCCAAACCGGCGTGGAAGCGCTCCAATGTCTTCCGCAACCACGCGGTACCTTCGCGGCACGGAATGCACCATCCACAAGATTCGTGGGCATAGAAATGCATGATACGCCTCGCCATGTCCACCATGCAGGTGTCTTCGTCCATCACCACCATGCCGCCGGAGCCGAGCATCGAGCCGGCTTTCGCCAGCGCATCGTAATCCATGGGGATGTCGATCTCCTCGGCGGTCAGCAGCGGGCAGGAACTTCCGCCAGGAATGACCGCCTTCAGTTTTTTCCCTTCGCTGATGCCGCCGGCCACCTCGTAAAGGAACTTCTTCATGTTCATGCCGAGCGGAACTTCATAAACCCCAGGCTTCCGGACATGACCGGAGACGCACAGCATGCGAGTGCCGCCGTTTTTCGGTGTTCCGCGGTTCGCGTAAGCTTCACCGCCTTCGCGAATGACCGATGGCACGGCGCTCAGCGTTTCCACGTTGTTGATAATCGTGGGGCAGCCATACAGACCGACGACCGCGGGGAAGGGTGGCTTGATGCGCGGGTAGCCGCGTTTGCCTTCGAGAGATTCCATCAGCGCCGATTCCTCGCCGCATTCATAAGCGCCCGCGCCGGTGTGAGTCAGCAAATCAAAATCAAAACCCGTGCCCAGAATATTTTTGCCCAGGTAGCCAGCGGCATAGGCTTCGGCGATGGCGGCGTCCACAATGTCCAGCACGTAGCGGTATTCGCCGCGAATGTAGATGAATCCCTGATGCGAGTTGATGGCGCGAGCGGCGATGACCATGCCTTCAATCAACTGGTGCGGATCCATCTCCATCAGCGGCCGGTCCTTACAGCTTCCCGGCTCGCTTTCATCCGCGTTGCAAATCACGTACCTCGCCTTCGGCGAGTCCTTTGGCACGAACGACCACTTCATTCCCGTTGGGAAGCCTGCGCCGCCGCGCCCGCGCAAGTTCGATTTTTTTACTTCCTCGATGATGGATTCCGGGGTCATCTCCTTCAGCGCTTTTTCCAGCGCTTTGTAGCCCGCCTGCTTGACGTATACGTCCAGCTTGCGCGAATCCTTCGTGCCCCAGCGCTGGCTGATCAGGGGCGTTTCCAGGACGTGCCGGTCGTGCAATGCACCGGAAGTCACCGGCTCAGGCACCGGGTGTTTTCCCGCATCCAGTTCTTCGATGATGCGGTCGAACTTCAGCGGCGTCACGTTTTCGTAGAAGTCGTAATTCACCTGCATGGCCGGTGCGCCGGTGCACGCGCCGATGCACTCGACTTCTTCGAGCGAAAACACGCCGTCCTGGGTGGTCTCTTTGTGGCCGATCTCCAGCCGCTTCTTTGCGCGCTCGAGCACTTTGTACCCGCCCTTGAGCATGCACGCCACATTGGTGCAGACCTGCACGTGATACCTGCCCATCGGCTTGCGCCGCAGCATCGAGTAGTACGCCAGCGTTTCCTCGACCTGCACGTTGTTCAAGTCCAGGCGGCGCGCGATTTCCGCGATCATTTCGTCGCTGATGTAGCCAAATTCATCCTGAGCATACATCAGCATGGGGATCAGGGCGCTGCGCTTAACCGGATAGCTGGTTTCGAGCTTTTCAAATTTCATGGAAAGCTTGGGGGAAAGGTCCATGGCTACCTGTCGACTTCTCCGAGCACGATGTCGATCGTACCGATGCACGCGACCACATCGGCAATCAATCGACCTTCGCTAAGCTTCGGCAGCGCCTGCAAATTAATGAATGACGGGGCACGGAAATGCACGCGCAGCGGCTTCGGCGAACCATCGCTGGCCACGAAGCAGCCCAGCTCGCCGCGAGGAGACTCCACGGCGACAAACGCTTCGCCCGGCGGCGGCGAAAAGCCTTCCGTGAAAATCTTGAAGTGGTAGATGAGCGCTTCCATCTCCGTCTTCATTTTTTCACGCTGCGGTGGAATAATTCCTGGGGCTTCCGCCCTGATGGGCCCTTCGTCCGTGATTTTTTTCATCGCCTGGCGGACGATTTTCAAGCTTTCGCGCATCTCCGCCACGCGCACCAGGTACCGCGCGTAGCAGTCCGATTCCGTGCGGGTGGGCACAGCAAAATCGAATTCCTGGTAGCTCGAATAGGGAAAGACTTTCCGGTTGTCGTAGGCCACGCCCGCCGCGCGCAGAGTTGGGCCGGTCAGGCTCAGTGCAATCGCATCTTCCCGTGAAATGTAGCCGATGTCCCTGGTCCGGCCGACCCAGATGGGGTTCTGTGTCAGCAGTGTTTCGTATTCATCCACCCGGCTCGGCATCATGTTCAGGAATTTCTGTACTGCCTGACGCCAGCCAACCGGCGGGTCCAGCGCTACGCCACCGATGCGAATGTAGCTGGTCATCATCCGCTGGCCAGCGAACATTTCGAAGATGTTCAGAATCTCTTCGCGCTCGCGGAAGCAATAGAGAAAGACCGACATGGCCCCCAGGTCGATGGCATGCGTCCCGAGCCACACCAGGTGTGAGGAGATTCGCTGCAGCTCGACCATCATCACGCGGATGTATTGCGCGCGCTTGGGCACTTCCAGCCCGAGCAGCTTTTCGACGGCCATGCAGTACACCAGGTTGTTGCCGAGCGGATTCAGGTAATCGATGCGGTCAGTCAGCGTGATGGCTTGTGAGTAGGTTTTGTCTTCGCAAGATTTTTCGATGCCAGTATGCAGATAGCCGATGTCCGGAACGGCTCTCACAACCGTTTCACCGTCGAGCTCCAGCAAAATGCGCAGCACGCCGTGTGTCGATGGGTGCTGCGGTCCCATGTTGAGGACCATCGTCTTGGCCGCGCCGGTAACGGTGTCAACGGTTGTCATGACAGGGTGCTCTTCCTAAAAAGCTCTCCGGTGCTGGGTACGTCGCGGTAGCCTTCTACCGGAAAATCTCTGCGCAGCGGATATCCTTCCCAATCTTCAGGGAGCAGAATCCGCCGCAAATCGGGGTGGCCGTCGAAGCGGATCCCAAAGAGGTCAAAGATCTCGCGCTCCAACCAGTTCGCTCCGGGCCAAACGGGCACCAAAGAATCCACCACGGGATCCTGGCCGCTCAGTTTGACCAGCAAACGCACCCGGTCGCTTCTGGGAATGGACACCAGCTGGTAGTTCAACTCAAATCGCGGCTCAACGGGGTAGCGGTCGAGGCAAGTGGCGTCGGTGAGCAAGTTGAACTGCAGTTTGGAATCCATCCGACATCGCTCCGCCACGGTGCGAAGCAAGTTTCGCGGCACGACGATCGCGGTGTCGCCCCGGTGTTCGATGACCTCGGCCACCGCCTGCTGGCTCCACGACCGCAAGCACTCGACTACAAGATTAGCTTTTTGGCTGGAGGACTCCGTCACAATTTCCGATCCCACGAGCGCCGTTACTTGTTCCAGTCCAGCGCGCCCTTTTTCCAAAGATAAAGATAACCGACCAGGAGAACGGCAATGTAAATCATCATCTCCACAAAGCCGTACCAGCGTAAACTGCGAAAGATGTAGGCCCAGGGGTACAAGAAGATGGCTTCCACGTCGAACAGAATGAAAACCATCGCCACGAGGTAGAACTTTACGGAGAAGGGTTCCCGCGCGTCACCTGTGGGTTCCATGCCGCATTCGTACGCTTGCTGCTTGGCCCGGTTCGGCCGCCGCCATCCCACCAGTACGGAAAGCGCCGTCAGCGCCCCGGCAAGCCCAAAGGCAATCAGCAGGTGTAGGAGAAGTGGAGCGTAGGTCTGTAAGCCAGAATCCGTCATGGTCAAATTGCTATAATATCGATTTAGCAGGCGCCCGGTCAATTCGGGCGCTGGTTTTGCGAGGCCTGTTCCCCTTGGGGTGAAAACGCGGGCGGACACCGACATGCCATTTGGTCACAACTCCAACGTGACAATTGCCGGCGACACGTATCACGTCCAGACGGAGGAGCGCGGGGCCGCGCATGCGCTTATCGATACCACCGTTTATCTGCGCGGGCGCGTACTTCATCGCCGCACCAATAGCTTCAGCGACCTTCTTCCCTTAGACTCCGACCGCGAGGAGGCGCTGAAGCTTCGCGTGGATACGCAGCACCGCAAAGTGGTCGACGAAATCCGCTCGGGCAAGCTGTGCTTGGCGGATCCGGCCGGTGCGAAGACGCCTAGTCCGGCACCGGCTCCTGCCGAATCAGCCGCTCGGATCCATTTGGAACTGCTCAACGCCAAAACCTGGCTCACCGGCAAACGCGCCCAGTTACAAATAGCCGTGAACGATCCTTTGAACAAGCCGGTCGAGCGCGCCACGGTTGTGGCTCGCGTGGAAGGCGCCGCGGAACCTGTCGCGTTTTCCTCGGAAACGGGGTCACTCGGGCGCGCCAGCCTTGCATTCGACATGCCACCTCTGGCCGGTCCTGCAGTGGCGCTGGTCATCGAAGCCGTCAAGGGGAAGGCGCGCGCTCAGTTGCGTTTTCAATTGCGCGCCAAGCCTCGCGTCCCTTCCGCTGGCTGAGGATCTAACCCATGCTTACCATCGTCGTAAACGGAGAACAGCGCGCCGCAAAACCCGGCTCGACGGTCACCGACTTGCTCCGCGAAATGAGCCTGGATCCCGGCCGCGTGGCTATCGAACGCAACCTCGAGATTCTCTCCCGCGCGGACTGGCAGAAGACCACCATCCAGGCCGGCGACCGTTACGAAATCGTGCAATTTGTCGGCGGGGGATGAGTCCGGTTTCTGCCATCCCGAAGACCGCGATGATCTCAGCTTACACAGTCGGCTAGAACGGCTGGTCGGTAAGTGCTCGCAAATCTAAATTCCTTTGAGGATGTGCCCCATTTTGCGTTTCTTCGTTTTCAAGTACCCGCGCGAGATTTTCGACACGCGCGGTTGGCACGGCACTCGCTCCATAACTTGAATCCCCGCTTTCTCGAGTTGCCGAACTTTTTCGGGATTGTTCGAAAGCAGCCGGATGCGTTTGGCGCCGAGTTTTTTCAAAACTTGCGCGGTGAAATCGTACTCGCGCGCGTCGGCAGCGAATCCCAGCTTTTCGTTTGCTTCTACCGTGTCCATCCCGGCGTCTTGCAATTGATAGGCGCGGAGCTTGTTCATCAAGCCGATTCCGCGACCCTCTTGCGGAAGATAAAGCAAGATTCCCGATGCCGCCTGGCCGATTTTTTTCAATGAGAGTTCGAGTTGCGAACGGCAGTCGCACCGCAGTGACGTCAGCACATCTCCTGTCAAGCATTGTGAATGCACGCGCACCAGTGGCGCGGCTTTGCCAATAAGGTTTCCGCGCACCAGCGCCACCGCCTCCTCATTTTTTCCGGGGCCTTGAAAACCAAAGATTGTGAATCGCCCATAGCGCGTCGGAAGATCCGCCTGGGCGATCTTCCGCACACTCGCGCCGTCCTCGCTCGAACGCCTGCTCGGTCGTGATACCGCTCTCATGAGAAACGAAAAGTATAACAGGAACCGCAATTCGGCCGGTTTGGACATCGCGTCAACTCCGCAATCTGTGGCCAGTTGCCAGGCGACACGCCTTTCCTCTTTCGCCAACGCGCTTTACTTCGCCGAGCGGATTGGCTAGCGTTAGCTGAGGCGAAGACCGCCCATGGATACAGGCTCTTCCGTTCGCGAATTCCTCTTCACGTTGCTGCTGAAGGTGGCGGTGGCATCCTCGTTTGCCGCGCTCCTCGCCCGCTGGAACACGTTTCGACGCGTGTTATTCACCGAGCAGCGCGACCCGGATCAAAAACTGAAATTAATGATTTTCATGGTGCCGCCACTCATTTTGGGCGTGACCCTGCGCCTGATTGGTCCCGGCTATTCTTTTGCGGATTTGTCCTTGGAGGGCGCGTTCCTGATGGGCTTGCTGGGCGGCCGGGTCGTAGGGCCCATCGGTGGGGCCATTGTCACCATCCCGGCGCTCGTGGGTCACGAATGGCTGGCCATGCCCGCAGCATCCTCGGCGGGTTTGTTGGGCGGGCTGATCCGGCAGGCCATTCCCAATAAAGAAGACCTCTGGAATTTTGGGCCGTTCACCTTTTTGAACATTCCCAAGGCCACCGTGCGCTTGCTGCGGAAGGCCGAATTATCCTGGGAGATGGCGCCGCTTGCGACGTGCGTAGGCCTGGAGGTGGGCCGCGTTGCACTGGTGATGATGGCGACGAAATTAGCACACCGGCCCTCACCGAAATGGCTCTTCGCCATTCACGCGCGGTGGGACTGGTGGCTGATCCTCGCCGTCATTGCGACGCTGATGTCGGTCGCGTCGCCGCTGAAAATCTGGAATAACACGCGCAACGAGATGAACCTCGAGCGTCACCAGCAACTCCTGCTGAAGGCGCGCATGGACGCGCTCTCACGGCAGATTAATCCGCATTTTCTCTTTAACACGCTGAACACCGTCACCGCGCTGATCCGTTTTGACCCGGACTTGGCGCGCGACGTCGTGCTGAAGCTGAGCAACATTCTGCGCAGATTGCTGCGCAAGCACGAGACGTTTGTGCCGCTCCGCGAGGAACTGCAATTCATCGACGATTATCTGGACATCGAGGTTGCCCGTTTTGGCCGCGAAAACCTGGAGATTGTAAAACACGTGGACGAGCAGGCGCTCGAAGCGTTTGTGCCGAGCATGCTGCTGCAGCCGATTGTCGAAAACTGCTTGAAGCACGGGTTGGCGCCAAAAATCGGCGGCGGAAAAATAGAATTGCGCACCATGGACCGTGAGGGCCGCCTGAGCATCGAGATTGAAGACAACGGCGTGGGCATCTCGGAGGAAAGGCTGCCACACGTCTACGTGGAAGGCATTGGATTGAGCAACGTGCGTGAGCGGCTGCGCGTGCTCTATGGAACGGATTTTCAGCTCGACATCCAGAGCCGTCTTAGCGAAGGCACCGTGATTCACATTGAGATTCCGGAGCTGGTGCCGGTGATGCAGGAAGTCAGGAAGTAAGACGTTCTAAGCAAGGGTACCGGGCGACAAACGCGCCACGTTTCTTTTTTCAATTTGCAACGGGTGTTGTCATCGGCCCCTCTCGAGCCTTTTCTCGCAAAAGTGGCTTGACAGCGATGTAGCTGCCGCCTAGAGTGTCGCCCGTCCATGCTTTCTGTGCCGTAATGCACCAAACGTTTCACCGGCAAAATTGTTCTGGATGGGAGATTGCGATGACGAATTGGCATTTATGGCCTTTGCGCGGCGCGGCGCTGCTGCTGGCCGGATGTAGCTTGTTGAGTGCGCGGATGTATGCCCAGGACCAAAAAGCGCCGCCGCCGAAGAGCCCTTCCGCGGCGAAGACGAACGCGCCAGCAGCGAGCGCGGCAGCCGGCAGGGATGCTCTTGGGGCACCACGCGGCCAGGAATTGACCGAAGCAGATCTTTCCGCATTTCTCGATGGTTTGCTTCCGCAGCAGATTGAAAAGGCAGATATTGCCGGTGCTGTCGTTTCCGTGGTGAGAGACGGAAAAGTTCTCTTCGAAAAAGGCTACGGCTATTCGGACGCCGAGAAGAAAACACCAGTTTCGCCGCAAGACACGCTCTTCCGGCCCGGCTCCATCTCCAAGACGTTTACTTGGACTGCAGTGATGCAGCAAGTGGAGCAGGGCAAGTTAAACCTCGACTCAGACGTGAAGCAGTATCTCGACTTCAAGATTCCCGACGCTTTTGGAAAGCCCACTACCCTCCGCGACATCATGACCCATCGCTCCGGCCTCGAAGAAACCATCAAGGACCTCTTCGTTGGCGAAGAAAAAGACTTGACGCCTATCGCCAAGTATCTGCCGTCGCATTTGCCCGCGCAGATTTTTGCACCCGGGACGGTTCCAGCTTATTCGAATTACGCCACCACGCTGGCCTCCTACATGGTTCAGCGCGTTTCCGGTCAGGATTTCTATGATTACGTGGACGAACATCTCTTCAATCCGCTGAACATGACCCGCGCCACCTTCCGTCAACCGCTGCCGAAGCCGCTTGAGCCGTTCATGTCCAAAGGATATGACCTCGGCTCCGGCAAACCCAAGCACTTTGAGTGGGTGGAGGTTGCTCCTGCCGGATCGCTCTCAGCTTCCGCGGAATCCATGGCGCACTGGATGATCATGCATTTGCAAAACGGGCGTTACGGCGATGCGCAAATCCTTAAGCCGGAGACGGCAATCCAGATGCACGCGCGTCAGGAAGGCTGGCCCGCCGGCATGAACGCGATGTGCCTGGGATTCTACGAGCAAAACCTGAACGGCCATCGGGTTATCTCGCACGGCGGCGACACGGAGTTATTCCACAGCGATTTGTTTCTGGTGCTCGATGCGAACGTGGGATTGTTTGTGTCTTACAACAGCGGGGGTCGCCCGGAGCACGGCGACGCGCGCGGCGACCTGTACATCAAGTTTATGGACCGTTATTTCCCCGGCGCGCCCGCAAACGAAACGACCTTGGCCACCGCGAAACAGGACGCGCAAAGCGTCGTGGGCTCCTACAAAGGCAGCCGCCGCTTCGAAACTAATATTTTGTCGCTGACCACGATGCTCGGCGAGGCCAAGGTTTTGGCCGATCCCCAGGACCACACGATTTACGTCGAGGCTTTCAAGAAGGAAAACGGACAGCCGCGCCACTTTCGGGAAATCGCCCCCATGCTCTTCAAAAGCGTCGACGGCCCGGAAAAAATTGCTTTTGTAAAAGACAGCAGCGGCCGCCGCACGGCCTATCTCGATTTTCCTTTTATCGTGCTTCAGCAAGTGGACGCCACACTCGACAAGCAAGCCTTCAATTACGTGGTCGTCGGGCTGGGCGTCAGCGTGGTGGTTCTTACGATTCTGTGCTGGCCCGTGTCGGCGATTCTGCGGAAGCACTACCGGCAGTCGTTGATGCTCGATCCCCCGGCAAGAAAATGGCGCCGCTGGACGAAGATCGCATGCGTGATCGACATCGTTTACCTGCTTGGCTTCCTTTGGGTCTTTAGCCTTTTGGAGAAGCTTGAGCTGGGAACAAATGGCGGCTGGAAAATTCATCTCTTGCAGCTGATCGGTGTGGTTGGCGGAATCGGCGCACTGGTGACCATCCTCGCGGCCATCAAGTCCTGGGCCGACCCGCAACAATGGCTTTGGTACAAGATTTGGAACACGTTGCTCGCCATCGGTTGCGTCGGTTTCTTTTGGTTCCTGCTGCACTGGCACCTGTTGAACTTCAATCTTCATTACTGACCGTACGCGGCGCGGACTTCGAGGCCATAGAAAGCCCAACTTCTCGGCACGCTCGCCATCCATTTGGAAGGGTTGCGCAAAAACGACACCGACTCCAATCTAGGCGAGATGACTCGGTGCTAATTCTTGGCAGGAGCTTCTTCACGAATTTCAGTGCGTTGGGGGGAGTGGTACGCAACCCCATGTTGCTCGAGAAGGGAAATGGCATAGTGGACCGGGATGGCCGCGCCGGGCGGCTCAATAGATTGTTCCTTGCGTCGGGCGATCGCCACCGAACCGTCACGGACCCAGCGGCCTTCGATGAGGCCAATGACCGCGCGGGAGTCCCTTGCCAGAACGGGCGATCCGCTTTCCCCAAGCACAACCGGATGGCTCAACAGAAGGACTTCCGCGGGGAGCGCAAACTTCTCGAGTTTGGTCTCCTCGATGGAAAGCACGGTGCCGGCGGACCGGTCCTCGACAGGTAGTTGAAAGCTCTCGGGGTTGTGCAAGCGGGCCGGATGAAGCGACAAGGCGACCACAGATTGTCCGGGGACTGCAGCGTCGGAAGCCAACGGCAAGAAACCCACGCGAGAGCGGCCGGAAAAGGGATTGGGGCTGGCGCGCAGAATGGCCACGTCGTGCCCTGCGTCGGCGGCGACGATTGTAAGCGAAAGCAACTGCGGCGGGCTGTCGGGACGCGTGACCAGAATGGAAGGCTGGCCGCCGTTCTTGAATGCTTCGAGCACATGCGCGACCGTCAGGAGGTAGCCCTGATCATTGATGAAGAATGCGTTCCCGAAAAAGGTGTAGTGATATCCGCGCGCCGCCTCCGTCTCGTCAAGGCCGTAAACGACCGGGCAGATTGCCGCGCTCAGCGAGTTGTCCACACCATAGTCATCCGCGGCCGCGGCACCAAGCAGGCCTACCGCAAGCGAAATCGCAGGCGATAGTAACAAGGCGATTCGGCAAAGAGCTTTCATAGACGTGGTCCTCTGGCACCCGCCCCGATCCCAATAGAAATGTATGATGAAGCGGCTGGTGGGGAAACCCGGAAAAAGTACAGGTGTGCCGAAAAGCTAGTCCGCCGCCAAATCGACCCTCAGGGCGGTCGGAAAGCACACGCCGCGCGGCCCGGGAAGACCGGACGAGCCTCCCGGAGCAAGCTTTCACGAAAAAAACCCTTGACAGAAGGTCGTTGATTTTGGTACTTTCTGAATAGAGAGAAATTACAGAAATGAGCGTACACACAAGAACGTCGCCAAATCCCCTGACCCCCGTGGCCCAGAAATTCGTGCTCCACTGGGGAGAGATGGGCACCCGCTGGGGCATCAACCGCACCGTAGCCCAAGTCCACGCGCTGTTGTTTCTTTCATCTCAGCCGCTGCCCGCGGATGAGATTGCCGAAACTTTGGCGGTGGCACGCTCCAATGTCAGCACCAGCCTGCGCGAACTGCAGGGTTGGCGCATCGTGCGCGTGGTCCACGTGCTCGGCGATCGGCGCGACCATTTCGAGTCCATCAAGGACGTATGGGAGATTTTCCGGATCGTTTCCGAAGAGCGGAAGCGCCGTGAAATCGACCCCACGCTGCGCGTGCTCGACGAATGCGTGCAGGAGATCAAGGCTAACCCACAGGGCGACTCCTACACGCGCGAGCGCTTGACGGACATGCTGGAATTCCTGACGGCCATGACGGGGTTGTTTGAGGAGGTCCTCCGCATGCCTGCAGCCGCGCTCAAGGGGGTGCTGAAATTGCGCGGCAAAGTCGTGACCATGCTTGGTAAAAAGGCCGGATGAGCAAACTGGAAGAAAAATGATTTCACTGGTGAGTGAATACACGGACGGAAAGGGGCGGCACGCCCGAGGCTGGCTCTTCTTTGACGCGAACTGCAAGTTCTGCACGAAGACCGCGCGTTGGCTGGCGCCCATCATGGAGCGGCGCGGGATGGCTCTGGCGCCGCTCGAGGATCCCCGCGTAGCGGAGTTGCTGGGCCTGTCGCCCGACGACTTGATGAAAGAAATGCAGTTTCTGATGAGCGACGGAAGACGTTACGGCGGCGCGGACGCGGCAGTCGAGTTGGCGCGCGAAATATGGTGGGCGGCACCGCTGGTGTGGTTTTCGAAGATTCCGGGAATGATGGAGGTTCTGCGCAAAGGCTATCGCTGGGTGGCAGCGAACCGCAAGTGTGCGGCGGCCCAGTGCCCGGCGGGACAAAATTCCCGGTGAGTGTTGTGCGCGAAAGAGGGCGAGTGTGCGGACTCTCTTGCAGCTCCTGTGGATCGCGGGGTTCGTTCAAGTCGTGATTGCATCCGCGAATCTGTTCCTTCCGGCAAAACTGAATTACCACGAAAATCTTTCCCTTCTCTCGCCCATCATCCGGCAAATCTTCGTGGTCCATTCCGTCTATATTGTCGGAGTGGTGCTCCTGTTCGCTGCGGTTACCTTTGGCTTCGCGGGCGATTTAGCCAGCGGTCGCGGCCTCGGACGCTTTCTCGCCGCCGCCATTGCGGCGTTCTGGCTGGTTCGCGTTCCCGTTCAACTCCTTTATTACGAGGCCGCGCTGCGCCGAGAAAATCGCTGGGCGGACATGGCTTTCACGGCGGGCGCGCTGTTCCTGGCTGCGACTTACGGCGCAGCCTCCTTCGCGCGCGGATTGTGAGTGTCGGCCGTGGAGACGACCGAAATCCTTGATGACCAGAGGGCCTCCGGAAGTGCGATGACGACTGGCGAGAACAGCTGGCGACGCAGGATTGGTTGGCCGCCTCTGATTGTTCTGCCGTTGCTGACGATCGCGTTTCGCGGAAGGCGCCCTTGCGTCTTCATGTGGCTGCTTGTGGCAGCGATTTTCGCGGGCTGCAAATGGCAAACGTGGTGGGAAGCGCGCGTGACCGGCAGAATTCGAGCGGATTGGAAACGCCATGCGGCCTACCTCCTGCTGTGGCCGGGCATGGAGACGCGGGAGTTCTTCAATACCACGGCGCAAAGCCGGCGCGTCCCGCCGATCGAATGGCGAACGGCGATGGGAAAAGCGCTGGCCGGAATCGCACTGATAGGGGTTGGCGCGCGAGTCGTCTTTCTGGGGCATCCGATGTGGGGCGGCTGGTCAGGCATGCTCGGTCTGGTGCTGTTTCTACACTTCGGGACTTTTCATTTGCTTGCGCTTGCCTGGCGACGAGCCGGCCTTGGCGTAAGGCCCATCATGCATAAACCGCTCGGATCACGTTCACTCGGAGAATTATGGGGCAAGCGCTGGAACCTGGGATTTCGCACACTCTCGCACACCTGGGTGTTCCAGCCCTTGCAGAAGCGTTTCGGACTAGCGGCCGGAACACTCGGTGCGTTTCTCGCCTCCGGTCTCCTGCACGATTTGGTCATTTCCGTTCCCGCCAGAGCCGGATACGGGTTGCCAACAGCCTATTTTGTTACGCAGGGACTTGGCGTGCTCGTTGAGCGGTCGGAGACCGGGCAACGATTCGGCCTCGGGCGTGGCGCGCGGGGATGGCTGTGGACGGCGCTGATTGGCGCCGGACCGCTCTTCGCGTTGTTCCATCCTTGGTTCGTTAGGCGAGTGATGGTTCCTTTTCTGCGTGCAATTGCGGGCTGAAAGGACAACAGCGAACATGCCCAAAAGCATCCAAGAATGGCTCGGCCTGGCCCTCTGGCTTGCCGGCGCAGGCCATTTTTGCGTACTGCTTGCCAGCTTTCAGGTTCCGTGTCGCCTGCGATGGAAAGAGGATCTCGCCAAACTGACACCGTTTAACCGCAAACTCATGTGGGTGCACGGCGGGTTCGCGGTTTACACCATCATCGCATTCGGCGCGATGTCTCTCACTCTGCATGAAGAGATGTTGCGAGGCGACCGCGCCGCACTGGCCTTGGCGTCTTTCATCGGTTTCTATTGGCTGCTGCGCATTTTCGTCGATTTTGCCTACTACTCGCACCGGGACTGGCCGAGCGGCAAGCTCTTCCGCATCGGACACGGCTTGCTGACATCATTGTTCGTATTTCTTTCGAGCAGCTATCTGAGCGTGGCGTTGTGGCATTGGTGGAAAGCGTCTCGGTTTTAGGAGGCCAGGCTATGCGCGTTGCGATCACCGGCGGAACGGGATTCGTGGGCAGGCACTTGGCGCGCGGGTTAGTGGCGCGGGGACACCAGGCGGTGCTCCTCGCGCGCGGCAAGGATGTGCGCGACGAATCCATTTACACGTTGTCGAAAGCGAGTTTTGTCAAATGCGACCTGTCCGACCCGCAGGAACTCCGACGCGCCTTTCAGGGCTGCGATGCCGTTGCGCACTGCGCCGGCATCAACCGGGAAATTGGCGCGCAAACCTATCTGCGCGTGCACGTCCGAGGAACGAAGCATGTCGTTGAAGCGGCGAGTTTAGCTGGCGTCGGAAAGATAGTGCTGTTGAGTTTCCTGCGCGCGCGGCCAAATTGTGGCTCCGCGTATCACGAATCCAAATGGGCCGCCGAAGAAATCGTGCGAGGTTCTCGCCTCACCTACACCATTCTCAAAGCGGGAGTGATTTACGGTCGAGGCGACCACATGCTGGATCATATCAGCCACGCACTGTACACATTTCCTATTTTCGGGCTTGTCGGCATGAAGGAGAAGCCGATCCGTCCCGTGGCCGTGGAAGATCTCGTAGCGGCAATCATCGCTTCGTTTCACGACGCCCGTCTCCTGAACAAGACCGTGAGCATTACCGGGCCGGAAGAAATCGCGCTTAGCGAAGCCGTCCGCCGCGTGGGCCAGGTCATCGGAAAACATCCGCTCTATGTGCCGACGCCGCTTGCGGTTCAAACAGTAATCGCCAAGGTCGCGGAGTGCACCATGAAGATCCCTTTGCTGTCGCTCGCGCAATTGCGAATTTTGTCGGAAGGCATCGCGGAGGCTCTCCCCGCTTGCGATACGCTTCCCGCGGATTTGCTTCCCGCGACGCGCTTCACGGCGGAGCAAATTCACAAGGGACTGCCGGAGCCCGGACCATTCGGTCTGCGCGATCTAGGTTGCTGCAAGGCGTGAACGGAGGCCTGAAAAAGAACAAAGGAGCAGTGCCGAATAATGAATCCCGCAATGCCGTTCTGATTGATGTTGGGCTTGTGGCGATTTTGTCCATAAGCTTGCTGACCTGCGCGAAGGGTCATCTGCAGCGCTGCAGAGTGCGCAGAAGTCGCAAAGAAGGGGAAGCCCGATGCGCCATCACTCAGACCAGGAAGCAACGGAACTCGGGAACGGTTCGGCCAAGACCGTCGTTATCACCGGGGCGTTCGGCTATACCGGAAAATACGCCACGCGCATTTTGCTTGCCCGTCGGTACAGAATTCGCACGCTCACCCACCACCCAGAACGCGAAAACCCTTTTGCGGACAAAGTTCAAGCATTTCCTTACAACTTCGAACATCCCGAGCGCCTGACGGAAACTCTGCGCGGGGCTTCCGCGCTGATCAATACCTATTGGGTGCGTTTTCCGCGCGGCAAGTCCACCTTTGATGCGGCCGTCGAAAATACGCTTACGTTGATCGCCGCCGCGAAGAATGCGGGCGTCCGGCGTATCGTTCACGTCAGCATTGCCAACCCGTCGCTCCATTCGCCGCTCGGTTATTACCAAGGGAAAGCGCAACTCGAGCGGGCAGTCGCCGAGTCCGGTTTGGCTTACACGATTCTTCGGCCTGCGGTCATCTTCGGCCGCGAAGACATTCTCATTAACAATATCGCTTGGTTCGTGCGCCGTTTTCCCGTGTTTGCGATTCCTGGTGATGGTTGCTACCGCATCCGCCCGATTTTCGTGGAAGACCTGGCGAGGCTTCTCGCCGATGCCCTAGAACAGGAAGGAAATGCCGTGCGCGACGCCGTCGGGCCCGAGACTTACACCTTCGAGGAATTGGTGAGCCGAATTGCTACCCAACTCGAGCGCCGCATTCGCCTGGTTCATGTTCCCATGGCTGCCGCGTATCTGGCCACGCGCGTCGCCGGCTGGTTTGTCGGCGACGTCGTCCTGACTTGGGAGGAATACAAAGGCCTTATGGCCGCCCTGCTCGCTCCCGAAGGACGATCCACCGGAGAAACCTGCTTGAGCCAATGGCTGGCCGCGAATCGCGAGGAAGTCGGCAGGCGGTACGCGTCGGAGCTTGCGCGCCACTATCGGGACGCCCGCACGGGAGTCTGAAGAATTACACCGGCCTTCCATAGGCTTTGGGTGGATATCCTTAAGCGATGTGTTTCTAAGAAGGGCTCGCAGGGCCGGCTTGCGGTGGTAAGCGAGGATATCCTGGAAGGCGCTCTGCGGACGGCGTGGAAGCTGCGTGTACAGAAGAACGCCAAAGCAGGGAAGAAGCCCGTCGGCAGGGAAAGAGGCATGGCCAAGAACGTTCACAAAGAGCGCTGACGGGAATCTGATTGTGTGACGATGGAATGGTCAGGTTCACCTGCGGAGAAACAGAGCCGGATCGGGAAGGTCGAGGACAAAAAGGTGGTTGCTACCGAGTCTGAAGGAATTGGCGCGGGACGCCCATAGCCGTACACCGGGCATCCACCCTCCACGCAGGCACAAAACGGAACTTGCAAACCGGTCAGCTATTCCTGCTCACGATTCGGAGAGGATGCGTTTGTAGTAGGCCTCGTAGGCGGGGATGACGTCGTTGGCGCAGAATTTTTTCTTGGCGTCCACGCGGGCCATCCTGCCCATTTCGCGCCCGCGGTCCGGGCGAGAGAGAATTTCGATGGCGTAACGTGCCGCTGCCTGTACATCGCCTGGTTCCACCAAATAGCCGTCCACGCCATGCTCGACCACTTCAGGCATGCCGCCGGCGTTTGTGCCAATGACGGGAACTTCGCAGGCCATAGCCTCGAGCGCCGCAAGCCCGAAGGATTCCAGTTGCGAAGGGAGCAAGAAAAGGTCCGCGGCGGCGAGCTTTTGATAGACGGCGTCCTGCTTGCCGAGAAAGAAGACTTCTTTCTGCAGCTGGTTCTTGCGGACAAGATACTCGGCGGCGCCGCGGTCGGGGCCGTCGCCGATGAGCACAAGTTTGGCGGGCATTTTCGCCCGAACGAGAGTAAAGATTTCGACGGCATCAGTGAGGCGCTTGACGGGACGGAAGTTCGAAAGATGCATGAGAATCGGCTCGCCGTTGGGCGCCCAGTGCGCGGCAAGGCCCTTGTCGGCGGCGCGGCTGTACAGATCGCAGTTCACAAAGTTAGGAATGACTTCGATGGGGCGTTTGATGTCGAACTCCTTCAGCGTTTTGCCAAGCAGGTAGCTCGAAATGCAGGTGACGCCGTCGCTTTGCTCGATGGAGAACCTGGTGATGGGAAGATAGCTGCGGTTGCTGCCGACGAGGGTGATGTCCGTGCCATGCAGCGTGGTAATGAAAGGGAGACGGCGCGGCGCAGCCATCGAGCGCGCGAGCAGCGCGCTGACCGAATGCGGAATGGCGTAATGCACGTGGAGAACGTCGAGAGATTCGGACTCAAAGACCTCGAGCATTTTGGTGGCGAGCGCCAGCGTGTAAGGAGGGTGGTCAAAGAGCGGGTAGGAAACCACCTCTACTTCGTGAAAATGGATGCGCTCACTGTCGAGGCTCAGGCGGATCGGCGGAGCATAGCTAATGAAGTGGACGTCGTGGCCGCGCGCGGCGAGCTCGATGCCGAGCTCGGTGGCGACGACGCCGGAGCCGCCGTAAGTGGGGTAGCAAGTGATGCCGATGCGCATGGAGGTTGTTTCTTGGTTGTAAGTCTTAAGTTCTAGGAATCCAAAAGCGTTATGGTTGCTTGTCCGCGCTCCTTGATCATCTGGTTTGAGATCGCTCGCCCGGCCTGGCCGCGATCACAGCGACAATCTGCAAAAACCCGCCAAACAGCAAACCTCTTTCCGAGCGGGACGGCCACATGGAACGCGGGTACGATACATCATTTTCTTTCCTGTGCGACCGCCAAGTGCGCCGCTCATTGTGGCGCTGCTTGCGGGTCTATAAGCCGGAATGCTAGAGTCGCGCGCACCGGGCGGGACAGCGGCCCGATGCGCGGCGTCCAATCGGACGCCCCTATTAGACGCTCGGAAGAGGAGAATTGTGACACGACTTGCAGGGAAAGTGGCTCTGATCACGGGCGGCGGCACGGGGATTGGCAGGGCCATCGCGTTGGCCTTCGCGCGGGAAGGCGCGAGCGTGGCCATAGCAGGTCGTCGTTTGGAAAGGGTGAAAGAAGTTGCCGCTGAAATACACAAGCAAGGCATCCGGGCGCTGGCGCTAGTTTGCGACGTGACGCGCGCCGAGGAAGCGGACCACGCTGTCGCCGAAACCGCGAGGAAATTCGGCAAGGTCAACGTGCTCGTGAACAACGCCGGAACGCTAAGTGTTTCGACGGTGGACACCATCAGTGAGGAAGACTGGGATCGCGTGATCGCGGTGAACCTGAAAGGGCCGTTTCTGATGTCGCGCTCCGCGCTAAAAGAGTTTCGCAAAGCTGGCGGCGGGACCATCGTGAATATCGGCTCCGTGCTGGGGCTGGTGGCGATGAAAGACCGTGCGGCATATTGCGCCTCCAAAGGAGGCGTGACGCTTCTGACGAAAGCGATGGCGCTCGATCACGCGCACGAGAATGTGCGCGTGAATTGCATTTGCCCGTCCATCGTCGAGACGGAACTGGTGAGGGGCTTGTTCAACGACAGCGAACAAGGGCGGAGGTTGCGGCAGTCACGGGAAGGGACGATTCCGCTGGGGCGCTTCGGTAAACCGGCGGACGTGGCGGAGTTGGCAGTTTACCTGGCATCCGAGGAGTCCTCGTGGCTGACCGGTGACGCGATTCCGCTGGATGGCGGCCTCACGGCCTTCTAAGTTGTCAGTGGTAAGTTTCTGGCCGTAAGTTAACAAGAAAGAAGTCGCTGTAGTGTCGATTTTCCGTTGAGAGCGGTGAGGCCGTAAGACCTGCAGAATTGGATAAAAGCGAGTGGCCATGAAAACGAAGGCAAAAAAATCGGCGGACGAGCGCTGGGCTACCGAGCTAGTGCGCCAGCGCATGAAAGAAAGCCAGGTCATCACGCATCTCGGCTTCGATGTGGAAAAAGTGGAGAAGGGGCGCGCCGTTTTTCTGCTGGATGTGCGGGCGCACCATAAGCAAATTCACGGAGTGGTCCATGGAGGAATTCTTGCGGCGCTGGCCGACACTACCGCGGCCATCGCCGCCTACAGTGTCGTGCCCAGGGGTAGGGAAATTGCTACGGTCGAGCTGAAGATCAACTACCTGGAGCCGGTTCCCGGCGGACGCATCAAAGCGGACGCCCGCGTGTTGCGCGCCGGAAGAAACTTTGTGGTCGCCGAATGCGAAGTCTGGAATGAGGACAATTCGCTGGCCGCCAAGGCGCTGCTCACCTTCGGAGCAGCAGCCGGACACTCGCTCCACAAACAGCAGGAATAGACGACTTACTCCTCGCCGCCTTGCGCGGATTCCTCTCCATCCTTATATACGTACTTGATGACGCGCTTGAAGATGAGCAGGTTCGGGTTGCCTTGCCGTGTCAACTTGATGCAATCGCGGTCGTACCACTCGACCGTGCCGCGCAGCACCTCGCCGTCTTCCAGAACAACGGCCATCGGCGTGTGAGACTGCATCTGTTTGACCCAGTAGAAATTCTCGGCGTGCGTGATTTCCGGTGGCGCCGGCTTCTTGCTCGGCACCGGGCCATTGTGCGGAGGGCGGACTGGGCTTGGCTCCTTCACGTCCGGAAACCCCGGACGAAACATACGGCGATTCACCATGACTGCTCCTTTTAGACCTCAGGGGTGGCGTGACTATTCTTAAGATGCGCGGCCAACGCAATTGGTTTCAGTCTAACCGAATTAGGACCGCAAAGGCCAGCCGGAATCCTCGAAAATCAAAAGCGCCGCTTCGCATCGCCCGTGGACACTGGTGCGAGCGAGGCCGCGAGAGCGTCGAGGCCAAGCTGGCGATTTAAATTTCGGCGTGCACCGGCGTAAAGCTCGTCAAGACCGGCGATGGCGCGAATCACCCATGCAGAATCGACCGCTTGGCTCAGCGATTCCAGGTCTTTGGCAAGATTGGCGTTGCGGAGAACGGGCTCCTTTACTTTGGACGTGAGCTCCAGCAGGTCGGTGAGCAGTCCGTAAAAGACCCCAAGCTGATCCTCAAAGGAAGACTCGCGGTCCTTGGCGAGGGCCGCAGTGTCCGAGAAGAGTTGCGCAAAGCCCTGACCGCGCGCCGCTCGCTCGAGGATGCGCAGGGCGTTTTTGCGGCTCTGCGCGGCCGCGACGACGTCCATTTGGATCGCCAGGCCCGGGCTGCCTTCGGCGAGTTGTGCTGCGAGCTTGAGGTCCACGGGCTTGCGGCCGGCTGCTTCGTTCAGGATTTTCTCTACGGCGGCTTGTGGAAGGGGCGCGAAATGGAACAGCAGGCAGCGCGAAACAATGGTCGGCAAAAGAGCGTAAGGCGAAGGGGCCGTGAGGATGAGCGTGGCGGAGCCGGGAGGCTCCTCGAGAATCTTCAGAAAGACGTTGGCCACATCCCAGCGCATGGTTTCCGCGCCGTCAAGAATGAAAACCCGGCGCCGGCCCATCGGTTGGAAATAGGCAGCGCGTTGCACGGCGCGCAATTGGCCAATCCGCAGCACTGGCCGCGCCACGGGGTTTTTCATACGCACGGGGTCGGGCACAAGCGCCCAGACGTCGGGGTGCGCCTGAAGGATGAGCGGGACGCGCTCGACGGTGGCGGCGTCGGCGCTCTCGCCCCGCTCGACCAGGCCCTGCTCGACGAGCTTTTGCGGGTCCACGAGCAGGGAAAGGCGCTGGCACGTCGCGCACTCGCCGCAGAAATCGTCGCTCATCCGTTCGCAGTTCGCGGCTTGCGCAAACATGCGCGCCAGCGTGAATTTCCCGACTCCGCGCGGCCCGCTGAAGAGCAACGCGTGCGGCACGCGTCCGCTGCGCAGCGCGCCCCGTAATGCCGCTACAATGCGTTCGTTGCCGAGGAATTCGGAGAAGCCCATCAGCGGCCACCCTTCATCGCCAACTGAGAAAGCAGCGGCAAAACAGCGCCAGTAACTTCTTTGGTGATGTCTTCCGGCGCACGCATCTGTTTGCGCTTAGCATCGAAACACTCGATCGTTGTCCAGGTTCCGCGTTTGGAAAGAAAATCGTACATTTCCGCGGCGTCTTCGAGATGCCGCAGACTTGCCTCCTGCAAATCCTCTTGCGCGGACGTGTAACTTCGCCGAGATTTCTGCGCCACCAGCTTCTGCGCCTGGACGGGCGGCACGCGCAGATAAAGGACGAGGTCTTCGGGCGGAAGGCCATAAATCCCGTATTCCAGGTGCTCGATCCACTCCACGAAAGCGGCGCGCTCTTCAGGCTCCACACGTGCGGTCTGATGCGCCAGATTCGACGCGATATAACGGTCCGCGAGAACAATTTGGCCCTCGTTCAGCGCGGCTTCCAGTCTGGGCTTGGCCTCGTAACGATCCCCGGCATAAAGGAGCGCCGTAAAGTGCGGATCCACGCCTTCGAGGGGGCCGAGTTCGCCGTTCAGAAATTGCCCGACCATTTTTCCGAACCAGGAACCGTATTGCGGAAAGCTCGTCGAATAGACGGAATGGCCCTGCGTGCGCAGCGCGGCGGCCAGGAGCTCGACTTGCGTGCGCTTGCCGCTGCCATCGATACCTTCGATGGCGATGAGTTTTCCGCGAACTGGCATAAATATCGTGACCGTGTATGCTGAAACGCTCGACGCCAGTCTAACTGGAGAGAGTCCGCGCTGCAATGCGACGCGGGGCGGACACGCAAGCGCCTGGTCATTCCGGGCGGAGCGAGGAGACCGACTTGATTCGCACAACGCACACCCAAGGAAAATATGCGACATCGCAGTTTATGTTCATCCGTTATTCGCCGCTTTCCTCCTTCTTACCGTCACCTGTAAACTGTCGACTGTGAACCATGGCGCAGCCGTCCATTAGAGAGAATTTTCTAAGGATAAAGGAAAGAATCGCGGCCGCCGCGAATCGCGTTGGGCGCCGCTCCGAGGACATCACCCTCATCGGCGTCTCTAAGAGCCATCCGGCCATCGCCGTCCAGGAAGCTTTCCAGGCGGGCGTGCGGCACTTCGGCGAGAACCGTGTGCAGGAGTGGGAAACAAAACGCGTTGGCACCAGCAATTTGGCCGCCACGTGGCACCTGATCGGGCATTTGCAAACCAACAAAGCCGCAAAAGCAGCCAAGCTATTTCACACCGTTGATTCGCTGGATGATTTGGCCCTTGCGCAAAAACTCGACCGGGCAAGGACAGCGCCTGGCTTTTCCGCGAAATTGCGCGTGCTCATCGAAGTTCGGGTGGCACAGGAGGAAACCAAGAGCGGCGCGGAAATTGCCGCACTTCCCGAGCTGGCAGAAAAAATTGCCGCGCTGCCCCAGTTAGAACTCACGGGTCTGATGTGCGTTCCTCCGTATCTTGTGGACGCGGAACAGGTGCGGCCTTACTTCCGTCGCCTGCGTGAGCTGCGCGACGAGTTGCATGGCAAGCTCGGGATGCCCCTGCCCGCCTTGTCTATGGGGATGTCACACGATTTCGAAGTGGCCATCGAAGAGGGCGCCACCGAGGTGCGCGTGGGAACGGCGCTTTTCGGAGGCCGCACGGCGCTCCCTGCGGAACATTGATTGGAGAGGTTCTTCGAATGGCCAGGTTGTTCGCTTCGTTTCGATTGCGGGAAGCCCAACTAAAAAACAGGATAGTCGTTTCGCCGATGTGTGAGTATTCGGCTGTGGATGGTCATCCGCAGCCATGGCATTTGGTGCATCTGGGGAGCCGGGCCGTGGGAGGCGCCGGACTGGTTTTCACGGAAGCGACTGCCGTTGAGGCCCGTGGCAGGATCTCGCCCGCTGACACCGGCATGTATCTTGCTTCTCATGTAGACGCATGGCGGCCCATCGTGGGATTTGTGCGCAAGCAAGGAGCGGCGGCGGGCATGCAGCTTGCGCATTCAGGCCGCAAAGGCAGCACGAAACCGCCGTGGTTGGGTGGTAAGGGAGTGCCGCCAGAAGAGGGAGGATGGGAGCCGGTTGCGCCGAGCACGGAACCATTTGATAAGGACTACCCCGTGCCCCGTGCGCTCGCGGCCGGCGAGGTCCGCGAAATCGTGGACGCTTTTCGAAGAGCGGCGGAGGGCGCTTTCGCGGCGGGATTTGAAGTCCTGGAGATTCACTCCGCCCATGGCTATCTGCTGCACGAGTTCCTATCTCCCCTCAGCAATTTTCGGCAGGATGAATTTGGCGGCAGCTTCGAGAATCGCATCCGCATCGTTCTCCAGGTAGTAGAAGCGGTCCGCCAAATTTGGCCCGCAAGATTGCCTCTGTTCGTTCGTATTTCCGCCACTGATTGGAAAGACGGAGGTTGGGAGCTGGAGCAAAGCATCGAGCTAAGCAAACGATTGAAGACCATCGGCGTGGACCTCATCGATGTGTCTAGCGGCGGCCTTGTGCCCGGGGTGCCGATTCCTGTCGGCCCGGGTTACCAAGTGAAATTCGCCGAAGAGATTCGAAAGAAGGCGGGGATTGCAACCGGTGCGGTGGGCATGATTACCGAGCCGGAGCAAGCCGATGCTATTCTGAAAGCGGGTCAGGCGGATCTGGTGATCATGGCGCGCGAATTGTTGCGAGATCCCTATTGGCCCCGGCGCGCGGCGCAAGTCCTGGGCGAAAAAATCAAGCCGCCTGTCCAATACGAACGCGCCTGGTAGCTTGGCCGTGCTGGAGATACAAGAAAGAAATGGCGCGGTGCTTTTCCCGGTGCGCGTACAGCCCCGGGCGAGCAAAGACGAAGTCGCCGGAGAAATGGGCGGCGCGTTGAAGGTGCGATTGCAGGCTCCGGCCCTGGAGGGTCGCGCCAATGAAGCACTCATCGAATTCCTGGCGCAACTTTTGAAAACGCCCAAGTCGGCTGTTAGAATTCTCAGCGGCGATCGAAGCCGCACGAAACGCATCGAAATTCGCGGCGTGACTGGGCAACAGATCCGCGCGCTGCTTGCCGTGGAAGCCTAAGATGACTGCAAACATTCAAGGAATGCAAGCGGATTTGCGAGCCGCCAAACTCGATGGCTGGCTGTTTTACGATTTTCGCGGTCGCGATCCCATTGCGCAAAACATCCTGAACCTGCCCAACGCCATGCGCACGCGCCGTTGGTATTACTTCGTGCCTGCCAAGGGCGAGCCCAAGAAGCTAGTCCATAAGATCGAGTCGGAATCGCTCACAGCATTGCCGGGGGACACGCTGTACTACGCCGCGCAAGACGAACTGCACAAGAACCTCAAGAAAATCCTGGGCCGCGCGAAAAAAGTGGCGATGCAATACTCGCCAAAGAACGAAATCCCCTACGTGGCGATGGTGGATGCGGGAACCGTGGAGCTGGTGCGAGGCGCCGGCGCAAAAGTGGTGAGTTCCGCGGATCTCGTGCAGAAATACGAGGCCTGCTGGAGCGACGAGCAGAAGGCGTCCCATTTTTCTGCCGGAGTGATTATCGACCGCATCGTGCGTGGCGCGTTTGAGCACGCGGCAAAATGCGTAGGCGAGAAAGAGCCGCTGACGGAATACGATTTGAAGCTGTGGATTCTAAAAGAGTTTGAAGCATCAGGAATTTGGGCGGAAGAAGGCCCGGACACCGCGGTGAACGCGCATGCGAGCGACCCGCATTATGGCCCCACAGCGGAATCCGCGGCACGAATTCAGGAAGGCGATCTGCTGCTCCTCGACGTGTGGGGAAAGAAGAAAACTCCAGGAAGCGTTTATTACGACGTGACTTGGATGGGCTATCTGGGCGCGAAAGTGCCGGAAAAATACGCCGAGATCTTTGCAGTGGCACGCGAAGCGCGCGACAAAGCGGTCGATTTAATTCGCTCTCACGTCGCCAAGGCAAAACCCCTGGAAGGCTGGCAGGTGGACAAGGCCGCCCGCAGCGTCATCGAAAAGGCTGGATATGGCAAGTATTTCTTTCACCGCACCGGGCACAGTATCGGCGAGAAAGTTCACGGAAACGGCGCGAATATGGATGGCCTGGAAACCCACGACGCGCGTCACCTCATCGCGCACACGTGCAATTCCATTGAGCCGGGGATCTATCTGCCAGAGTTTGGCGTGCGCACCGAAGTGAATGTCTACATCGATGAAAAAGAAGCGCGCGTGACCGGCGAAGTCCAAAACGAGATTCTGCCGCTGCTGGCTTAGTTCTAAGCAGAGAGGAAAAAGAATGTCAGGGGAGGAAGGCTTACCGGTTTCTCCGCCGGAAGATGCGTCTCCAGTACCTCAACCGCAAGAGGAAAGGCGCGAGGCAATTGCTTTGGTAGTTGCCGCGGCGAGTTGGCTGGTGCCGGGCCTTGGTCATGCGCTGCTGAAAATGTGGGGCCGCGCGGTGATCTGTTTCGTGACCGTTGGCGTGCTCGTGTGGGTTGGGGCGGGGATGCGGGGAAACCTTTTCAGCTCCAGAGGAAACGACGCTTTTGATTCGCTGGGATACTTGGCGGACCTGGGAACGGGGGGGTTCTATTGGGTGGCGAAATCGCTCGAGACGAACGGGCCGGATGTTTCGCGCGCAGACGGCGATTACGGAACGCGGTTTCTGGCCACGGCCGGCGTGTTCAATTTGCTGGCAGCCTTGCACGCTTATGAAGTTGCCCGAGGCCGCAAAGTATGACGCGGTGGAGGCTAATCGAATTGCTTGGTGCAACGATCGCAGTGAAGCTTAACCATTTCCAGGCGTTGGTGGTGTTTGCTTTGGTGATTTCCATTGCCTTCGGTTTCCTCGGGCGGCGCCGGCCAAAAGACCGCGTAAAGTACATCCTATGGACTCTGCTCCTGTTTGTTTTGATTGGCGTAGGCATCGGCTGGGCCATGTATCCGTTCTCTCACTGAAGTCGCACTCGCGGTGTCGCGTTGAACTTTGTTCGTCGAAATAGCAAATCACCGGCGGCGGGGCCGATTCGGGAGACATTCGTTTCGCTCAATTGCGTGGCCGAGAACGCCGAGCCGGACAACAGCCAGTCTGTTCTTCTGGCGCGATCGCTCGTGAACGGAAACCAGGGCTCATCTAAGAGAATCAACGATCAAGACGCCTTCACCGCTGGGTAAGCCGGCTTTGCAAACCGTACCTCAAAGCCAATGGTAGAAATTTCAATCTGGCATGCGCCAAACCGGCTCTGGCGCGCCATCCGGACAAATTCATCCTTACTGTAAGCACGTTTGAGCAGGATGTGTCGGAAGGTCCATTTTGTCATCCACGCATCGATGCGCCTCCGCCCGCTTTGCGTCACATACGTAGCGATCTCATCGAGTGAGGCATCCTTGCGAAGGTCCACAACCACAGCTTCACACCCGGGACGCAGCACGCGATGCATTTCGTCGAGAGCCCTAACGGGCTCGGCGAAATTCTTGAAGGCGGCCGAGCAATACACGAAATCGAAAGACTCGTCCGGAAAGGGCATCGCCGACGCGTTTCCAAGGCGAAAATCGATCTTCACGCCCGCATTGCGCGCATTGTCCGTTGCGATCTGGACCAGTGTCCGACTGATGTCCAGACCCGTGATCCTGCAATTTTGCAGCTTGGCAAGCTCGATGGCGAAAAATCCCGGCCCCGGAGCGACCTCCAACACACTCGCACCGCTCGGCAGACGATCGGCGACCGCCTTGGCTTCGCGGCGGAAATCTGCTATGTCGTTCCGCCGAGTGCGCGTGTACCATCGCGCGACCCATCCCTCCATCCCCGTCCCCTTAAAGGCCTTTTGATGGTCGGCGTGCATGCATGGCTCCTTTCTGGTATACGCAAGCGCGCGCTGGTTTATAACCGCCTTCGGTCGACCAACCCCGGCGAAGCTCGCTCCTCTTAACACGACGGTTGCTTGTTTCCTTGCCTGACGCCGCGAAAAACGAAGCCTTTGCCGACTCGCAAGCGCGCACGCGGTTGGTCGTTTGAGAAGTAAAGAATAGGATGTATACACATCTATGATCGCGAGCACAGAAAACCGGGAAAGGAGCCGTTCATCAAGACCGTCATCTACCCGCTCGTTGTCCTCAGCAATGATGCGTGCGCCGCGTGCACCGCGCCTCCGCGAAGAGCTCGGCGCAGAAACGGAAAATATCCTGGTGCAACGAGCCGTCGGCTGCATAAACTTCAGTGTGGTGTTTTTTGAGCCAGGGGCCGAACTGACTCATGAGAACGAGTGACAAACTTCTGTTCACGCCGGGTCCCTTGACGACCAGCGAAGCGGTGAAGCAAGCGATGTTACACGACTTGGGCTCGCGGGATGACACTTTCATCGAACTGATTCAAAGGATTCGTCGCCGGTTGTTGCATCTAGGCGGTGCAGACGACGGAACATACGAGGCGGTCTTGATGCAGGGTTCGGGCACCTTCGTCGTCGAGTCGGTGATTTCTTCGGTTGTGCCTCGCGACGGAAAATTACTCGTCGCCATAAATGGAGCGTATGGGCGGCGCATGGCGCAGATCGCCAAGACGCTTGCAATCGAGACCGAAGTCATTATCGTCCCAGAGGCGCAGCCGATTGCCCCGACTCAGATCGAAGACATACTCGTACGTGACCGAGCGATTACGCACGTAGGAATAGTCCACTGTGAAACGACAACCGGAATTCTCAACCCGGTCGAGGAGGTCGGTCGACTTGCACGAAGGCTCCAAAGGACATTCATCGTCGACGCGATGAGCACCTTTGGTGGCCTGCCGATGGACATTCGGGACTGGGGAGTTGATTTACTGGTGTCCTCAGCGAACAAGTGTATTCAGGGCGTCCCGGGGTTCGGCTTCGTACTGGCGCGCCGCGCCCTTCTGCTAGAGGCCGAGGGTCGCGCCCGCAGTGTTAGCCTTGACCTGGTCTCGCAGTGGAAAGGGCTGGAGACCGACGGTCAGTTCCGTTTTACTCCTCCGACCCACGCAATACTTGCTTTCTGGCAGGCCCTCGAAGAGCTGGACGCCGAGGGTGGGATCACCGGGCGGGCAAGTCGCTATGCTGAAAATGCAAAGATTCTGATCCAGGGCATGGAGAAGCTAGGCTTTGAGCCCTATCTCGCGCCTCAAAATCAGAGCCACATTATTACGTCTTTTCGTTATTTGAAGCAGCCGGACTTCGATTTCAAGATGTTTTATCATCTTTTGAGTGACCAGGGTTTCGTTATTTATCCGGGAAAACTAACCGACGCCGACTCGTTTCGTATCGCTACAATTGGGCACATCTTTCCCAAAGATGTGCAAGCCTTGCTCGTTGCGATCCAAAGATCGCTTGAAGAAATGCGCCTCCGCCGGTCGAAAGTAGTACCCAACGCCTGACCGAACGATGTGCGGCTTGGCTGGCCTTTTGAGGAATAGGAGATGCCGAATAGATTTTCGCAGCCCGCCCAATACCACGGCCAGTTACAGGCTGTCATTCTCGACTGGGCAGGCACAACCGTGGATTACGGAAGCTTGGCTCCCGTGCGGACCCTCGAACGAGTGTTTGCCCGTGCCGATGTTGCGTTGACGGATTCCGAGATTCGGCAAGCCATGGGCTTACCCAAGAAGGACCACATCCGTGAAATTTTGTCCGTGCCACGGGTCCGGAACGAATGGGCGCGGGTCCATCGCCATCTTCCTTGCGAGACGGACGTCGAGCGGTTGTACGACGACTTTGTTCCTCTTCAATTCTCCTGCCTGCTGGAATACTCGGCGATCATTCCTGGCGTCGTGGAAGCGCTGGAACGTTTCCGAATTCGCGGCTTAAAGATCGGCACCACGACAGGATACACTCGCGAGATGCTCGATTTGCTGGTGGAAGCAGGTAAGAAAGCCGGGTATGTCCCGGATTGCAATCTTGCACCGGGTGACGTAGGGGCCGGAAGGCCGCTCCCATTCATGGTTTATGAGACGGCTGTGCGGTTGCGGGTATATCCGCTGGCGGCGATCGCCAAAATCGGCGACACCCCTGCCGATGTTCAAGAAGGACTCAATGCGGGAGCCTGGTCGATTGGGGTAGCCGCCACGGGCAATATGATGGGACTCTCGCAACAGGAGTTTGAGGCGCTTCCGGCGTCAGAACGGGAAGAGCGCTTGGTTGTCGCCCGCGCGGGATTAAAGAGCGTCGGGGCGCACTATGTTGTCGATAGTCTGGCCGACGTGGACTCGGCGCTGGATGACATCAACGCGCGTCTCAATTCCGCGGACTGATCCTCCCAAACATCTTCAAGACAAAATCATGAGTGGTTCGGCGCCCAACGACTTGTGGGCGATGCTGGCGGCAATTTATTGTCGTTCCGGCTCGCCCATGGATAGAATTCCCTCGTGAACAGGCCAGACCAAGATGTTTGCTACATGCCGGCCACTGCCCTTGCCGCGGCCATCCGCGCCAAGAAACTCTCGCCAGTCGAACTGGTTCGTGCTGTCTATCGACGGCTCCATGAAACCAATGAGCGAATAAACGCATTTTGCACGGTTACGGAAGAAAACGCTACCAAGGCGGCAAAGCAAGCGGAGAACGCGGTAATGCGAGGTGATCGACTGGGCAGTCTTCACGGCCTTCCCGTCTCAATCAAGGATTTGCTCTTCACTCTGGGCGTCCGCACCATGTCAGGGTCGCGCACGCGCGAGAATTACGTGCCGGACGAAAATGCTCCGGCAGTAGCAAAAGTCCTGGCCGCAGGCGGGATTCTTGTTGGAAAGACCACAACGCCCGAGTTCGGATTCAAGGCTGTTACGGACAGCCCACTCACCGGGATCACGCGCAATCCTTGGAACGTTGGTAAAACCGCGGGCGGCTCTTCTGGCGGTGCAGGCGCCGCGGTAGCAGCTGGCCTTGGTCCTCTCGCGCTAGGTACCGATGGCGCAGGTTCGATCCGCATCCCTGCCTCATTCAATGGAATTCTCGGATTGAAGCCTTCTTATGGCCGCGTCGCCGTGTATCCTCCCAATCCAGTTCCTTTCTTGTCTCACGTGGGCCCGATGACACGGACTGTTCGCGACGCGGCGTTGCTGCTGGGCGTGATTGCCGGGCCGGATGAACGGGATCTTCTATCGCTACCCGCCGACCCAACCGATTATCTGGCTGCTTGTGAGGGGGGCATCCGCGGATTACGCGTGGCATGGAGCCCCGCACTCGGCTATGCGAAAGTTGACGGTGAGGTCGCTAGCATCACGGACCTTGCGGCGAGGTCTTTCGAAAAAACACTAGGCTGTCAGGTTGAAGTAGCCGACCCGGGTTTCGAGAGTCAGCATAGCTCGTTCGCAACCCTCTGGACCATGAGTTATGCTCTGCGCTTTCGAGCACTGCTGCCGGAATGGGGATCCCGCATGGACCAGGACTTAGTGACGCTTATCAAGGGAGCGGCACGCTTCGGTCCAAGCGACTTCGGCGAAGCGCTGGCGAGACGTTCCGCGCTTTGGCATACCACGCGAGAATTCTTTGCACGATTTGAATTGCTCCTCTTACCAACTTTGCCAGTCCCTGCATTCGCCGCGGGTCGCAACGCCCCGGAGGGAATGACCGGCACGCCCGGACCACTCCCGCCGTTTCCAGACTGGCTACCTTTCACTTATCCTTGGAACCTCACTGGCCAACCAGCAGCAACCGTTCCTTGCGGTTTCACAAAACAAGGGCTTCCGGTGGGACTGCAAATTGTCGGGCGACGATTCGCGGATGCGACGGTTCTTCGTGCGGCGGCTGCGTTTGAAGATGCCCACCCTTGGGCGCACAAACGGCCCACGCTTTAGGAATCGTTATCGTGGGCCGACGGTATGCCTTGGGGGCCAACCTCTTGTGGGAACAAAGCGCTCGAAGGCATCGACCGTCGGGGCTCAAATCCGGGATCACATCACGCTCCTCGATGGAGTCGTTTTGCGGCCTTGACGATCTACAGTCTGATTGTCTTGACAGACGCTTTACCCAACTTCGCGGGATCACCAGGCTGGATGGCTCGAAAACCCTTCCTTCCCTGAGGGCCTCATGGTTGAATGTGGGCCTCGCAGGTGATTGGCAGTCGTGTAAGGACTCTTTTTGTGCTGTGCGAGGGAGGATTTGTAGCAACATGGACCGAAGAACATTCTTGAAGAGATCCGGTCTGAGCGCGTTTCTGCCGCTCTGGCCGCCTGGCCTCTTTGCGGGCAGGACTTTTCGCCGGCGGCGTCCATCGGATGCAGACTGGCCGGTGGGAATGTATTATTCGACGCAGCATCTCGACTTGGACATCAGCTTCGGGACGGCCAGCCTGCTGCGGGTGCTGCAGGTCTTTGGGCTTGCCTTCCTTTTCGTGCCCATTAACATCGTGGCCTTTGTTGGAGTGCCTGCCGACAAGAGCAACAGCGTTGCCGGCCTCGTGAATTTCATGCGAAACATCGGTAGCAGCATTGGCACCTCAATGGTCGCGACGCTGATTGCACGGCGGGCGCAATTCCATCAGGTGCCCCTGGTCGCCCACACCAGCCCGGGGCAGCCAACATTTGCGCAGTCGGTCGAGGCTCTCGCCGGGCACTTGGGTGCATCGGGCCTGGACGCTGTCCAGGCGACAAGCCAGGCTTATGCGCGCATGTACCAGGCGGTGATTGGCCAAGCCACTACGCTCGCTTACATCGATACATTCTGGGTTCTATGTATAGGCGCGGCGATTATGTTCCTTCTGTCCTTCGTGCTGAAAAGGAATAACCCTGGAGCCGGAGGGGAAGTCGCTGTTGGCTGAGGATCGGCGTAGTCTCTAGGTGCAGGCCGTGTTCTGAAAAGTGTTAAGTCGAAGCGCTCCTGGGCTCCAGGGGCTGCGGTCGAGAGATTCGTAGCGGGCCAATAAGCGAGCGATTTATGCCAATCCGAGTGGTCACGGTCGAACGCGAGTACGGAAGCGGAGGCGGCGAGATTGCCGCGCAGCTGGCAGCCAGGCTTGGTTGGAAACTCTGGGATCAGCTACTCACCGAGGAAATCGCGCGTCGTTTGGATTGCGACTGCGCTGCCGTCGAAAAGCACGAAGAGCGAAAAGATCCTGCCTACTACCGGCTTCTTAAGTCCTTTATGCGTGGAAGTTTTGAAGGCAGCTTGAACGCTCCGCGTTTGAAGATGGTCGATACGGAATGCGTTCGTGAAGTCCTGAAAAACCTTCTGCCTGAAATTGCTGCGGCGGGCAACTGCGTGATTGTCGGACGAGGGTCGGCTTATTATCTGAGCAAGCGCTCCGACGCCTTTCATGTTTTCATTTACGCGCCTTTTCAAGAAAGGGTGCGACGCCTGCAGGCCACCGGGAAGAGTGAGCAGGAAGCCATGGAACTCGCCGAGGTTGTGGACCGAGACCGCGCCAACTTCATAAACAAGTATTTTGACGTCGACTGGCCCGGAAGACATCGCTTTCACCTGATGGTCAACTCCGGAATGGGAAATGAAGTAGCCGTTGAGATCATTCTCAACGCGCTCGCCCGTTACACGAAACAGCGGTAGTGGTCTACCGCGGCGCATTAGAGTAGGTTCGAAGGAGGATAACTATGGGAACCCCGGGAACCGCACCGGCCAAAGTCCCCGAGCCGCCAAACTCAGAACAACCGGAGACCTCGGTCGGAGCCGGAGAACGGACAAGCCTGTCTCGCTTACAGCACTCGAAAACAGGGATGCGAGTGTTCATTTCGCTTGTCGTGCTTGCTGTGGTGGCGAGCTCGCTGCTGCTCTACCGCTATCTGCTGGCTTGGGAGTCCACCGATGATGCGCAGATTGACGGCTACATTTATCCGGTCAGTTGCCGTGTATCCGGCTACGTGACGCGCGTCCTGGTGGACGACAACCAATACGTCGAAGCCGGTACAGTTCTAGTGCAGCTTGATCCTAAAGACTATGAAGTAGCAGTGGCCAATGCCAAAGCTACACTGGCCAACGACCAAGCCAGTGCCGCTGCGCTCCGTACGACCATTCCCATCACCTCGGTAAACACCTCAAGCCAGCTCTCCACCGCTCAGGCCGATGTTGACACCGCCAAGGCCGGGCTGGTTGCGGCCGAGCGGAGTTTCCAGGCTGCGGAGGCGTCCCTTCGACAGGCCGAAGCCAACGACCTAAAGGCCCAGGATGATGTGACCAGGTACAAACCGCTGGCCGAAAAAGACGAAATCCCACAGCATCAGTACACGCAAGCCGTGGATAGCCAGAAGGCCACTGCCGCTGCGGTCGAGGCAGCCCGTGCAGCCGCCGCTGCCGCAGAACAGGCGGTCACTCAGGCGCGCGCTCGAATTGCGCAGGCCGAAGCCGAACTGCAGTACGCGCAGACCCAACCCCAGCAAATATCGGTGCAGCGGTCGCGTGCCGAGTCGGCGGAGGCGGAAGCCGAGCGGGCCGCCGCGATCCTGCAGCAGGCCCACCTCAACCTGCAGTACACGACCGTGGTAGCGCCGGTCAGCGGGATTGTGGGGCAAAGATCCGTGCAGCCAGGACAGAATGTAGCGCCAGGCCAACAAATGATGACGATCGTTCCCCTGGACAGTCAGAACATTTGGGTCACTGCCAACTTCAAGGAAACGCAGCTCAGGCACATGCGTCCGGGTCAGAGCGTGAAGATCTCGGTCGACACGTACGGTAGAAAATATGAAGGACATGTTTTGAACATAGCGGGCGCTTCGGGGGCGCGCTACAGCTTGCTACCGCCAGAGAATGCGACGGGAAATTATGTCAAGGTCGTACAGCGAATACCCGTGAAGATTGTGTTTGAAAAGGGGCAGGACCCGGATCACTTGTTGAGGCCAGGAATGTCGGTGGAACCGAGCGTAAAGGTCCGATAAGCCGAAAAGGGCGTTCGGACGGAATACGTTTGCCTGCGGATGGACCATCAGACGCTAAGCACCGGACAAGGAGCGTTGCGAACGACCGCGTAAGTAAGATCCCGCAGGCGACCCGAGCGCGCCGGACTGCGGACTTCTTCCCATCACCAAGCCCGCTTCCTCAGTTAACATGTCCTTGAGCGCGGCAATGGCGATTCTGACCGGAACGTGCGAACCGGCTGCGCCTTGCAGCTCCTCGATGCGGCGGCTCGCTGCTTCTCTTTTCGCTGACTGGAGGTGCTCATCAAGATCCAACTGGACCCGCAGCTCAGGAGCGCGAATCACATGAACCAGCGTGAGGTTGGCGCGGACCGCCCTCGCCGCCTGGCTGGCGTAGCGAAGGACTCTTTCCGGGTCCGGGCTAAAGCCGATAGCGCAGACCCCCATTCGCGATGGTCAGTACCGGACAATCGGCGTCGTTCAAAACCTTCGCGGTCCTGGAGCCAAGCAATGTCCGGCGGAAGAAGCCGGCGTGGGTAGGCATGATGATGAGATCAAATCCGCTCGTACGGACGAGGTGCGACGATCCGTCGAGTGCATCGCCCGACAACGGGACTCTCGGACACTCCTCGACCGGGAACTGGGACTTCAGGAACGAGTTCAATTTGTCACAGGCAAGGCCCTGCTGCTCTTCGGCAACCTGGCGAGTGGCCGCACATAGAGTTCGACCGCGTCGCGATCGTACAGATCGAAGACGTGAACCAGTGTGACTCTGGCCGCCCTCTTCACGTAGGGCGCCATCGCAACACAAGACGCTGCGAAGTCTACGGGGAACAGAATGTTTTGAATTGTTGACATAGGTTCGACCCGCACGGGTCAGTGGCGCCTGCTGGCCTAACGCCCTTTGGCATCCTCTCCTCTCAACGCGAGACAGGTCGACGCGGCCTTAGCAATGAGTTGGCCGCGCTCGTCGGTGACCTCGCACTCGACGTAGCCCAAGCTCCGCCCGCGGCGCACCACTTTGCCCTCTGCCTTGAGATGAGCCTCCCAAACGGGACGGAAAAAGTTGATCTTGAGCTCCACCGTTGTGAACGATTCTTTCGGCCCAAGCGTGCTGGCAAACGCCATTCCCATTGCGGCGTCCGCAATATCGCAAAGAATCCCTCCGTGGAGCGTACCCATAGGGTTGGCGTGCTGAGGTCCTGCGGCCAGCCAGACCGTAGCCCGCCCGGAAGCGATTTCTTTAGCTTCAAACCCGACCAAACGTGCCACCGGTACGTCATTCGCTTTCGCTCTCGTTCTAAAGTCGCCTTTTACAGAAGAGTCCGGAGTGCTCATGACTTTGCCGCCCTCCCCTTGGATTCCGTCGCGCGAACGTCGGTTTCGAGATATTGCTCAAGATGATGACAGGCCAAATTGCGCGGATCGTCCTTACGCTGGAGACGGCTCACCATCAAGCTCCCCTCCAGCGTGCTGACAATTAACATGGCCAATTCCGAGGCATCCACATCGCTGCTGACCTCGCCTCGTCGGCGGCCCTCTTCGATTATGGATCGCAGGCGTTCAAGCCAGGAGCCAAGTGCTCTGCGGGCTTTCTCCCGCAGGCGGGGATTTCCATCGTCGGAATCAATGGCGGTATTCAGCAGCGGACACCCTCCCGGCACCAGCCCGGCGCGGCGGTCCCGAAAGTTGCGTACGATCTGCTGCAAACGGTCGACGGTATTCGAGATTGCCTGCGTGCCTTCAAATCGCGTATGCAAGGCCAGCTTCCACGCGTAATCGAAGGCCTCCGCTGCAAGTTGTTGCTTGCTTTCGAAATGCCTGTAGATTCCGCCTTTTTCCAGGCCCGTGGCCTTCATTAGGTCGGATAGGGCAGCTCCGTCATAGCCTCGTTGGTTGAAGATGGGCGCCGCCTTGCGAATGATTTCCTGTCGCGTGTGTTCGCCTTTTCGCATTCCTCCGCTCCCGCCGCCATCTGCATGCGACCGATTGGTCGCTAGCGGCATCATACCATAGCCTTAGATGCGACCGACCGGTCTCTTGTTGCATCAAAAGAGGCGTTGGCGCCGACAGGGGTGCGATAACCTCCTCCATTCCGTTCCTGCGGGCGACCGCCGATCTGCGGTAAATCCATTGGATCATCGCGATCACGATCACGCGGAGCTTGCTCGACACCGCCACTGCCAAGGTTTCCTCGCCGCCGCCCGAGGTTTCGCCGTCACAGAAGGAAGGCGGGCTTCGCCGGCTCCTTTTGGAGCGGAAGGCTCAGCGCGGTGCCGATACGTGACGACCAGCAAAGTGGTATAAGAGCTTTCGGTTGATTTGACGGAGGTTCCTCGATGGACGACCGGACTGCGGAGCAGGCACCTATAGAACAACGGAGGAGCAGTCGTTTTTCTGTGGTTGTGCCCGTAGAGGTGAAGTGGCAAGAGCCTAGCGGCAAGATCGTCAAGGAAGCCGCCCAAGCAAAGGAGGTAAACGCCCAGGGTGGTCTGCTGGAGATGAAGATTTACCCCTGGGTCGGCGGCGACCTGGAGCTGACCAATCTACTTTCGGGCCAAACGACGCAAGCACGCTTGGTTGGTACACGTCGTTCCAAGGATGGTGCCTTTCTAGGTGTTGCCGTCGCGCTTGTGGTTCCCAACGAGACTTTTTGGGGCGTGAATTTCCAGCTCAGGAAGACCAGCGCCGAGCTTGCCAAGATCGAGCAAACAATCAAATCCGGGGGCGTCGAGCTTCGCATACTGAGAGACTTCCGCGACGCTGTGGATTATGTACGCAAAACCGCCTGGGCAGTTCAGGAATGGCAGGAGCGCCAGTTGCAAAAGCGCGATCCGCAGACAGTGCTCCCGCTGCTCATTACTGAGCGCATTCGCCGGGCCACGCAGCTTAACAAAGCAATAGCGACGGACCTGGCCACTCGCGAAGTGACCAGCGAAACCACAGGAATGGACGAGTTCTTCCGATCCGTCGAGAGCCTGTACCAGCGCGTCGCGGATCTGCGCAAGGACCGTGACGCTGAACGCTGACGAATCGATTCTGGGACCGCTCCGCACTCTGTTCCCTCAAAAAAGGCTCTTCGCTCCTTCCAAGCCGTAGCTAGTAGTCAACGAGACCGGAATTTTGGCTCAATCCATTTCACTTTCCGTCTTTTTATTTTCGCTTTGAAAAAGGTGCTCAAGGCTGCGCACACGCTGGAGCGGAGCTCCGACTGGACGCATTTCCCGCAAGCAAGGCCGTTCTGGTGCCAAAGGCCTCCACTGCTTGCGCATTATTTGGTTGAGTCATCCTCGGGCTGGGGCACGGCGTCAGAACGATCAAGGAAGAAGGTTACGACCTCCTCGAATACTTCTTTCCCGACGTTTACAGCACGGTGGATGCGGTCGCTCGGCTCTACCCAGTCCACCTCCCCCACCACGACCTTCCAAGTCTGAGTTTCCCCGCCATCACGGAATTCGATGTTTAATTGATCTCCCCTCAAGACGACCGTCAACCGATGAAAGGGATCGCGATGCCGAGGGGTCGCCTCCCCTGGCGCCAGCCGTTGTCGCCGTACCAGATAATTTCCCCGATGGTGCAAGACCTCCGTTGCCGTAGGTTTCATACTTGGTCTCCTTCGCTTGCCTTCCGAACCAATGGATGCGCTGCCACAGACGGTCTGCGCGAACAGTCTACCGAAGGCAAGTTCCCAATGGTTGGCGTAAATCTCCCATAACGCGCACACCCACCCCCTGCAGGTCGATCAACGAGAGAGCCGGCGGTGGGCAGGCGAATTCTGCGGGGGGGAGCGAAACTCTTAACTTATTGAAGCAGATCGGTTGCGTATCTGGCGGGAACGGCGAGATTCGAGCCGCCAAAGCCCCTAAGGACCGCGAAATTTATTCCAATGACCTTACCGTTTCTATTAAAGAGGGGCCCACCTGAACCGCCAGACGTAGTCGCCGCGTCATACACTATCTTGTCTTTTAGGACGTCGCCGATGTGTCCTTGCGTTGTCGTCGGCCGGATGAGCTGCTCCGAGGCGATCCGCGACATGACCTGGCCGAAGTCTTGTGCCCCACCTGCGACTTTCTCTACCACATCGGAATTCGCCCTCGCGAGAATGCCTTCCACGCCTGTGGGATAACCCATGAGGACCACCGCCTCCCCTGTCACGCTGGCTTCTGTTCGAGTATCGAGTTCCAGCAGTTCCGCATGAGACGGCGGCGGGGTTTCCAGCTTCAGCGTTGCCACATCTGCCTCGGATGAAATCCGCCCAAGCTTTGCCTGGATAGCCGCGGACTTTCCAGGAAAGTAAGCCTCGTACATCAGCACGTAGGGATCAACCCCCTGGTCAAGAAGCCGCTTCAGTTCATCGTCATGCCACCAAGGTTCTGCAACGTGGTGGTTAGTGAGGATCGTTCCATCAGCCCGTGCGAGAAAACCTGTGCCGAAGGCATCCACCTGAAGAGGCTGCCCAGCCCCGCCTATATCGAGTTGTGCCATCCCTTTATCGTCGACCTCTGGCTTACCGTTGGCGTCGACCGCGACCTGGAGCGGCTTTCCGGATTGTTTATCCACGAATCCCACCACGACGTGCAGCAGGCACACGCTGGGCCCATATCTGTGAACGACGGTCTCGGCGACCTTGTCTTCCTTTTCCAGCTGGGTCAGGCGGCTCTGTGTGTCGGCGAGTTGCTTCCTCAAGGCATCAGCATCCGCGCCATCTGCAGTGGCCACCTTCTTCCGCAGATCTTCGGATTGCGCCTTCAGAGAATCGCGCGCCGTCGAACCAGAACGCGAGTCCGCTTCGATCGAACCGCGCGCCTGCACGGCGCGACGCAGCAAGTCAGCTTGAGGTTCGAGGCCGCTGTTCAACCGCGCAATTTCCGCGCGCAGCTGCAGGGTGGCCTTCCGGCTGTTACGGGTGGAGATGGCCATGAACACCGCGAGAACGGCTATGGTGCTAAGCCCGAAAAGCGCGGGGATCAGCCAGAAGCGCCGTTTACTTGCTGGGGCTCCGCTCAAGGATTCCACGGCGATATCTGCGTAGTGCTCCCTCTGAACCGCATATTTCAGCATTGTCTTGAGTTCTTCTTCGGGTCGACGTTCCCTGAACTGAGTTCTAATCCTTGCGGAGAATTCAACCGCATCGAAGGGAAACGAAATGACGTCGTCGGTGCCGAGGTCCAGAGCGCGGGCTCGCTCCAAAGCGCCTCCATGGACAATCATCACGACTTTGAGAGATGAATCGGTCTCCGGGCGGGCTTTGAGCTGCGTGATCAGTCCACAGCAGCTAAGGTCAGAAGGCGTCGCTTCCGTTATCAAAACTTCGGGAGAAAATGCGAGGACTTCCTCAACGGTTAACCCCTTCTTTGTCGCGATCTCATAGCCTTGGCCGGCCAAAGCGAGTTGGACTGCTTCGAGAGAGGCTTCGCCGAGATCAAGAAGTAGGATGCGCATCACCTGTTGGATGCAAGGCCACACTACTTGGATGCGGCACGTGCTCGCGATCGTCTGGCTGCCTGACTGTGATGATAGACCAAGTTTCCGAGATATGCGTACCCACGTTTAATCAGGGTTTTGCGTGGGCCGAGGGACCTACGCATTCCTCTATGCTCACGGCGCGAACAACCACTACCTCACAACGAACAAACCAGTGTACCCGCTAAGGAGAGCCGCCCATGAGCCGACCGTCATTGTTGCTTGAATCCCTCGCGGAAGAGTCTTAAGGCTTCCGACCGCGTCATCTTCTTGACACGAATCGCGTGGCCGTCGCCTTTGGAGAGGGACCTGCGAACCGGCTTTCGGTACTCCGTATGGAACACGCAGTCCAATATCCCGCTAGCGATCCCGTAGCCGTTTTCCATCCCGCGCTGGCCATGATGGTAAAGGTGACATCGCCTGAGATACCGGAAGAAGCGATTGCGAGACTGTCCGAAATGCAGGAAATAGTGCGCCCATGCTTTACCAACAAAGCTTTGCACGACGCCCGCGAGGAGGGCGGGTAGCGTGTACACGGGAAGCAGGAAACTGAAGGGCGCGGCGACGAAAAACAGAGGCAAGAAATCCTTTAGCTGAGCGTTGATGTGCCGCCCGTCGAAGGGTTTTTCATGGTGCTGCTCCCGGTGCAACGTGTCGAGCATCTCGTGAACAAGGCCGCCAAGCAAACTTTCGCCTGGGGGAAAGCGGCCGTAGGGGACGTAGCGATGAAAAAGGTATTCAACCAGGGGCCAGCTGGGACGCCCACCAGATAAAACATGATCCCGAGCAACCGGTCCCTGCTGTTCAACAGGAGGAGCGTCAATGCTGGACTGTTCACGTTTGTAACCCTCAACGAAGTTTCTATCGGTCGATAGTCGGTTAGGGCTGGTGCCAATCCCGCAGACACAAATCGCCTCCCAAGGAACAAGTCCCGTTCCTTTCCGAACTTCCCAGGCTTGGTCTGGCTTATTCGAAGCTGCCCGTGACGCCCTGAAAGCCGTGGCTGGCTTGCTTCACGAGCCAACGCATGACGCGCGCGACGCTATAGCAATAGGCAACGTTGTAGCCGAGCGTTGAAAAACAGTGTGGCTCGCAGCCCTGCTTCATCTGATTGAGTTGCTTGACATCAAACTTCTGGTTTTCGATCGCTCCCCAATCGTATCCGGCGTTGTACATGGGAAAACAAGGCGCGAGTGTTCCATCCGTGCGGATAATCAGCCAATTTTGGCCGGCACGGCAGCCCCAATGTTCACCAACTCCACGCATGAAGCCCTTCATGTTCTGCAGGCGAGGAATGGAGTCGACCATCTTCCAGCCCTGACGCTGCTTGTCGATGAGCCAGTCCAGCAAGTCATCGACGGCGGGGAAGTCCTGTGGGCGAATGTAGGTGTCGTTCTCATGCAAGTGCTTGAAGTGATTCTGTTCCATCATCGGCGCTTCGTTGATGTGAAACGTCATAGAGATGCCGTTGTCGTGCGCGATTTTGGCGAGTTCCTTCACATCCTCGATGTTTGTGCGGCAGATGTTTGTATTGAAGAATACCGTGTATCCGTAGCGGTATTGCCTTCGCACAAGGTAATCAAAATTCGATCGGACGTGCTCCAACGCCTTGGGCAGGCCAGGCTTTTCCTTGATCGTGTCGACAGCAAAATTGATCGTGGCGATGCCCGCGTCAGCAAGGTGGTCTGTTACTTCCGGCCGCAACAGCCGTGCGTTGGTTGCCAGGTAAACCCAGAAGTCTTTCTTCGCCGCGTAATACACGACCCTATGAACAAAATCGGGACGCAGGAGCGGCTCACCGCCCGTGGGCGCGAGAACCCGGCAGGGCGTCGAGTGCAGCCAGTCAATCGCGCGCCGCGCGGTGTCTTCGCTCATGCCCTTTACGCGATTGTCATAAGACCAGCAGTAGTGACAGTCGAGATTGCATTTCCACTCGGTGAAAAGGTAAGCGATGATCGGCTGGAAGTCTCCGGGGAGTACTCGGGACTTGAAGTAAGGAAACATCCAGCCTTTCATGCTCTTCAGGATCTTGGAAGCGGGCCAGTGGCGCTTGCCGGTACGAAGTACGGCTTCGTGCGCCGCAATGTCCTGCTCATCGAGATCGTGAAACAGTTCCGGGTGCTCTGGGAACACGGCAGTCGGCAAGGTCGCCGCTTGCCTCAGCGCTGGTGCTCGGGGTATTTCTTCCCGTGAAGGCTGTTGCAGAAGTTCGTGTAGAGGGACGTCGAGCCGGAACGGCTGACTGGGCAAAGTAGGAAACTGCTGCAATTCAGACATACCACCTCCGTCACGCCTGGGCCTTCCAGTTCGCCTTCCCGGACGGCCGTCTAACGTTTCTTTATACTACACGTACCTAACTTTGATTCTCGATGGACGCAAAGTGGCACAAAAACTTTCTAGGGAATGCGCCGTTTGCAGTTATAGAACCGTCACTCGGTGTAGCGCATGAGAAGCACTCCCAAACCGATTAACAGAAGTGGCCAGGACTTGGTGAAAATGGCTTTCCAGGGAGTGGGCAACTCCGACAGACCTTTAACCACGCCAATACTGCTACCGGCGATGGCAAAACGGAGATGCTCTGCCTGGATACGCCTCATCACCGCCATGTGGTCGACGCCGTGCATCCCGCTGTGGTGCTCATGAAAGAGGAGCATCACGGAGCCAAACACGGCTAGTAATGGAAATGCCCAAGCGCCCCAGGCTGATTTTAAAACGCCTCGTGCCCGCTGAATCTCAAGAGCGCCGAGAGTCAGCAGCACCACGGCAAACATCTTGTGCTGCAAGTCTTCCGGATTGTGCGTGAGGCCATACCACCAGCTCTGGGGACCAAAGGGCCACAGTTCTGTGTCGCTGAAGACGAGCAAAAACACGCCGCAAACCAAAAAACAGGCAGGCCAGGCAAAGCGCGTCCAAGGCTGGCGTTGGCGAAGGGTGGCTTCCGCAACAAGGAAAAGACCAGCAAGGATCACCAGAAGTCCGGCGAGATGATGGTTAAACTCGCTCTCCTTCTTGTCCTCGAGGAGAATCGCTTGTTGTAACTCGTGGTTCGCGGTTGCGTCGTGCATTGGCATGGACGTATCCATGCCCTCGTGTCCGGCATGGACAGCATCCGGGGAGCCCGCCTGGGCGGAGGCTTGCCGGGCGCCAAATAAGAGCAGAACGGCAACAAAGATGCCGGCCGCTGCGGATTGTCCGATACTAGTACGCCGAATCATGCGACCCACGCCACCCGGTCTCTAGACCGCCAGTGTTGATGCCGGACGGCCCCAAAATCCGCGTTTGCACGTCACGTACTTACAGGTTTGATTCTCGATCCCGGCCAAGAGACACAAAAAAGTTTGGGGAGAAACCCCTCCCGGCAGGAGCTCAGGTTTCGAGTCGGGCGGCGGCAAGACACC